>Ga0265297_10002220_pt1 | contig 40809 bp, 29 predicted proteins | sample Munlanlwell13791_FD_192502 | JGI IMG/M metagenome (GOLD analysis project Ga0265297, IMG submission 192502) | Leachate microbial communities from a municipal landfill in Southern Ontario, Canada - Leachate well 137-91 | ecosystem: Engineered > Solid waste > Landfill > Unclassified | place... | reverse complement strand
TTGCATAAACATCGGGTAAAATATAACTTTTCCAATGCCCTATGTGCATTCCTGCACCTGATGGATATGGAAACATATTTAAACAATAATATTTTTTTAATTTTTTATTATCCTTTGTTTTAACATACGGATTCTTTTCCCAATAATCTTGCCATTTTTTCTCTACTTTTTTGAAATCATAATTCATAAATTATCCCAAAATTGAATTTTAAGGCTTTTTATATTCTTAATATTTTTACATGTTTTTAATTTAAATTACCAATAATTTAGCAGGTTTATTATTTTTTTCATGCACCTTTCAAAAAATACAAAAAATAGTTCTTATCAGAAATTATAATATCTAAATTTTTTTTTCAAATATAAATAGAATAAAGCAATATTTTATTTATATTTGAAATTATTGCCTTGATCATAAAAATTTCTTTAAGTTATAAACAGAAAAGATTATCAAATATTTTTAGGGGGGGAAGTATGAAGATCAAGCATGTATTTTATTCTATTTTGTGGTCATTTATTTTTTATTCATACAATTTTTGTGCAGATTGGACAATATTGGTTTTTGTTCAAGCAAAAAATAATTTAAGCAAATTTGCAGCTCAAAATTTAAGTGATATGGCCTCTATAGGATCAAATGAAAAAATTAATATTTTGGTACAATGGTACCAACCCAATCAAAATGGAATTTGGCGTTATAAAATAAATAAGAATCAAATAAATTTAGATTCTCATATAGCCCAAAATTCTGATGGTAGCAGCTGCGAAGACTTAGTTGAATCTATGAAATGGGCAGTAAATGGTTATCCTGCAAAAAATTATTTTCTAATCTTATGGAATCATGGGGTTGGAATTTTGGATCCTGTTTGGAATAGTTCACATCGTATGCATATTAGCCCATATCTTTCCGTTGAAAATTCAAAAATAAGCATAGACGGTATAACAAAGAATGCAGAGACAGAATTAATATCACACAGAGGTATACTTTTTAACGAATTAAATAGAACATACATGAACAACCAAGAATTAGCTAATGCATTAAAACAAATTAAAACTGATGTTTTAAAAAATAAAAAATTAGACATTTTAGGTATGGATGCATGTTTAATGGCCATGGTTGAAGTCGGTTATCAAATAAGAAATTATGCAAAATATATGGTTGCATCACAAGAGGTTGAGCTAGCACGTGGATGGGATTATTTAACTCTTTTAAAAAATTTGAGTCACGGTAGCATAAATCCAATAACACTTGCAGTAAATATAGTACAAACATATGAACATTACTATCAAAACAAAATACAATTTTACACACAATCCGCAATAGACTTAGAAAATATAGACCTTGTAAAAGATGGACTTAACCAAATTATAAAAGACATAGAAGTTTGTAAAAAAATTGATACTGTAAAAATAAAAAAAATAATCAAAAATTCACGAGGCGAATCTATCCAGTTTAGTAACAAAAATTATATAGACCTTTATTCTTTCTACAGTAAACTTAACAAAAAACTTAATGAAAATTATACACAAGCAGCGTTTAATATTATTAAAAACCAACAAGTTAAAGAAGAATTAACAAAATCTATAAACAATTTAAAAGAATCGCTAAAATTGGGTATGAAGCTTATAGAAAATGCTGTTATTGCAAAAACTGCAGGTACAACATTTTCAGGATCACAAGGTTTATCAATATATTTCCCATTTTCAAGCTTTATCGATGAATCCTATATAAAAACTGAATTTGCTCAAGATAGTTTATGGGTTAAATTTATAAGAGATATTTATTCTAAGTAAAAAATAACCTGAAACTAAATAGAAAATAAGGACCAGCAAATTTGCTGGTCCTTATTTTATTACATATCAAAATTTTCAATTTTTATTTGTATCTCTAAAAATCCAAAAATAAAGTCTTGTACCAGATTTTTTTTAAGAAAGTAAAAAAATAGAACTTTTCATTAAATCAAAAATTTATTAATATTTTTCATTGTTTAACTTACTTTAACTTATAAAAGACACAGGAAGCCCCTATGATTTTTAATAAATTATATTCTAAATCAAATTTTAAATTTTCAATTTTATTACTTTGTTTATCTGTATTTTTTGCAAATCAACTTTTTGGACATGATCCTGAAACTGTTTTTTATAAAGAATATAAATGGAAATTTCTCGAAAAAAAATTTATTGATGAATGCAAAGATACAACGCCCTGTTCTAGTTTTAAAAAATTTTGTAGCTTCCAATTAACGGCATTAGGAATAGAATCTTCAATATATCCTATTATAAAAAATAGTAATGTAGAAGCAATTATTATAGCTGTAGCTGCCTTATTTTATCCATTTTTTGAAGACAAACCTAATCCAAGCAATAGATTCACCAAGTATATTTGCGCATTATTTATAATAAACACAATAGCGTTTCTTTTATATAAATTTGCATCAAACAAACCAACCGATATTCAAACTTTAAAATTACTTTTACAAAACTATTCGATAACTAAAGATTTTTTACCTAAAAAACTGTATTCAACATTTGATGCGCTTCATGATTTGTGGTTAAAAGAAGGTGATGCTTGTTTAAAAAAAGAAGGTCGTAAAATTATAAATTTAATAAGAGAAAAAATTAAATATCAAATAAATTCAAATAAATATAATCAAAATAATCAAAAAAGTTTTATTACTGAAATTTTTGCTAGAATTGTAGGAAGATCATTCAGGCATTACGTAAAACATTCTATATAAAAAAATGTAAATGTTGTTTGGTCAAATGAAATTTACAATAAAAAATAAGTAAATTTTATAAAAATAAAGATTTAAAATAAAACAGAAAACTTTTAATTGAATCAAAAATTTAGTACCATGCAACTTGGTCTTAAAACTTATTTTAATTTTTTTAAAAAAAAAGAGAGTCTTTATGCAAAATCAAAAAGAAAATTTAAATAATCAAAAAGTTTTTATAAAAAAAGAAGACGAAAAAATATTAGTAGTAAAAAAGAATATTCTTTTTCAAAATGAAGTTATAAATGGGATTGAAAAGATAGATTTTGAAAAATATCAAAATTTAATAGAAAAAAATAAAGAGTTTATCTGGAGATCTCAGGCAGAAACTGATACAAATTACAAACAAATTATACCATATATAGTTTACAAATTCGAAGACAAATTATTTGTAATGCAGCGCAGAAGTACAGCAAGCGAAGTTCGTTTACAAAATAAGCTTTCTTTGGGTATCGGCGGACATATACGCGAAGAAGATATTCAATCAAAAACTATTTTTGATTGGGCAAAAAGAGAATTTAGTGAAGAAATAGAATTTTCTGGCAATTTTGAAATTCAACCAATTGGTTTATTAAATGATGAATCTAATTCTGTAGGGCAGGTTCATACTGGTTTTGTATTTTTGATCACCGGTGATTCAAATAAAATAAAAGTGAAATCTGAATTAAAATCGGGAGAACTTTTAAATTTTAATGAATGCGAATCTGTTTATGATCAAATGGAAAGCTGGAGTCAAATTGCTTTTGATTATTTGAATAAATTTTATATAAAATTTTAATAAATTTTTTCCCAAACTTTTAAAAAATCAGCAAAAGACAATTGTTGTGCACGTAAATCTAATAAATTTTCTGGCATTTTTGTTAAATCATAATTTGTTGTTCTTAAATTATTTCGCAAAGTACGACGGGGTGAAAGAAAACAGAATTTTAGAAATTTCCAAAATTCTGTTTCGTTTGGTATGGCTACTTGATCAAATTTAGGTTTAAAATAGATTAATCTTGAAAAAACTTTGGGCGGCGGGCTAAATGCACCCGGTTCAATTTTCTCCAATAATTGAAGATCAAAATGATATTGTAAGAACAAAGAAGTCGAACTATACCCCTTGCCGTGTGTTGCTGTAATTTTTCGTGCAACTTCTTCTTGTACCATAACAACACCTTCTTTAAATAAGTGCTTATTTTTTTGTAATAAAAATAATATTGGAAACGTAATTTGATATGGCAAATTAGCAAGCAAAACCCATGGTTTGTAGGTTTCTAATTTATTAAAATCAACTTCTAAAATATTTTCTTGAAAAATTTTTAGTCTAGTATCCTGAATTTTATTTTTAACAAAATTTGCCCATTCAGGATCAATTTCATAAACCCATAATTCTTTGCATTTTGTTTGCTGTAAAATAGATTGCGTCAAAAAGCCATCGCCACAACCTATTTCCATAACATATGTTTTTTCTGAAATTTGAACCTTATCAATCATATGGTCAACAACGGATTGTTTGCGTAAAAAATGCTGTCCAAATTTTTTCTTTTTGAAGGGTTTTTCTATTTTTTTGTTCATAAATTTTAATCAAATTTTATATTTATTGGCGATTTAATTTCACCATTATTTTCATTTTGTGCGAGACGAATTATATACTCAGGAGAACAAATAGCAATATTATTCTCTCTGAATTTAGAAATAATTTCAATTCTTAAGTCACTTGCAATTTCCCATTGATCACGAATTCTCCTAGAACCCACAAAAGCTCTAACAAAAAATTTTAATCCGTACGCATCAAAATCTTCCAGCCGAACCACAGGAGCTGGAACTTTTAAAATAAGCTGATGGTTATTTATTATTTCAAGTAACAATTTTTTAACAAATTTTACATCAGACCTGTAATCAATTATCACTGTTAATTCAAAACCAACAGCTAAACGACCCTCTCCCCAATTAATAATAGGTTTAGAAATTAAATCTTTATTTGGTATTATGACTGAAAAATTTCTAGCAGTTCTTATGGTAGTAGCTCGCGCAGAAATATTTCTAACCGTACCCCTGGTATCTTTATCAATTTGAATAAAATTTCCAATTTCAATCGATCTTTCAATCAAAACAAAAAATCCTGCTATAAAATCTGCAACAAGATCTTTTAAACCAAAACCAAGACCAGCAGCAAAAAATCCACCAGCCCACAATATAAAACCACTTAATCTTATGCTTGCAAAACCTAAAAGTATAGAAATAAAAATTATCAAATAATGTGATATTCTAAAAATGGTATTTTGTGTGCCCGGCTCTGTTTTAAAAATCTCAAACAGCTTATTAAGAATAAATTTATTAGTAAAAAACGAAATAAAAAATCCGGATACTATAAAAATGGTTACTGTCATCAATTGAACAAGGCCAAATTTTATGTCATCTCCTAATGACAAAACCCAATCTTGTGAAAGGGATTTCCATAAAGAAGCGGGAGTATAATTAAATCCCCAAATTCTGGCAATTAAAATAAATAAAAAGAATAATAAAATAGAAAAAGTAGTAATAATAAAAAAGCCATAATACGTTTTTGCATGATCAAATTTATCAATAACTTCATCATCTTCTTCTTTTATAAAAAATTGTACAAAAAAATTACGACTATAATAATGCACCAAAAACATGCCATATATTAAAAAAACAGAAGAGGGGATTGAAAATGACAAATACCATGCAAGATTATAGTAACCTATGTACGGATTTGATAGGATTAATAATCCCATAAAAAATATAAATACAGGATAATAATATTTATCAATCTTATTTTCTAACCACACAAAAAATTTACTATTGGAATGTATAAGAGTTAAAATGTCTTCTTTGCCAAAAAAAAGCAATATTGCTATTACCAAAATAAGAGTATATGCAGCAATAATAACATTTGGTGCCTGGGAAGAAAAATCTACATAAACAATAAAAGCTTTTTTTATAGGTATTAACACAGCAGTTGCATATAAAATAAATGCAATTAAGAAAATAAATTTATTTTGTAATTTTTCTGCAAAAAAGAGAAAGCTCAAATTTTTGTTTAATTTTTTAAGATTAGAGATAAATTTGCTAAAAATATAAATCAAAACAGGAACAGAAATTAAATAAAAAAGAGCTATAACAAAATTATTTGCAGCAAAAGAAATGGATGCAAATATTCCCTTAAAATCAAAAATTACATGCAAATAAAAAAACAACCATGTAAATAAAACTTTATAATTATTCAAAGCAAATAAAACAAATGTATTTGTAATTACATTAAAATACAAAAAATTCTTTTGTTTGTTATAACTAGATATTTTTGAGGAAGTATAATCTTTTATTGTTAAAAATATTTTTTTTACCCCCAAAAAAAATAATAAATATAAGAATAAAAAAATTAATAACCCAATATAATTATAAAAATTCAAACTTTTTATATTCGACCATAGAACACTAGGCGATAAATTAGCAGGAATATCCCAAAAAAATTTAACAAAAAATTTTTCCAAATCAACCAAAGATTGCATTGATTCTTCAAGAGTTATTGCCTTAGGAGATCTCTTCCAAATATTAAAAGAAATTAATTTTGTTTCTAAATTATTTATAATAAATTCATATTGAGTCAAAATTGTTTCTTGTTGATTGATTAAATCAGAAACTACAGCTAAATATTCTTGTATTAATTGTTGTTGTTTATTAAGATTTTTTTTGATTTCATCTAAATTTGCTAAAATAGCATTATATTCTCTTTGACGAGCCTTAAAAAGAATATCCTTTTTATTTTTTACTTCTTCTTCTTTTGATCTTAAATTATCTATTTTTTTATTGATTTCTAGTAAAGCTGTATTTTGAGTATTTCTATTTTCTTCTAAATTTTTTATCGAACTTATAACAAGATCTCTTTGATTTTTAAAATTTGCCAACCAATAATCTATACTTTCTTTTTCATGAGAAATTTTTTGATAACTACTAATAATTTGAAAATTTTGCTCCTTTTTATTTATAAAAATATTTTCACGCTCTTCTTTAAGATCAAGCAACAAAATATCTTTATTGAGGACCTCTATATGAGTCTCTATTTTTTGTCTTTGAAGTTGTGCTTGCAAAATTTGAGTAGAATCAGCCTCGCTTTCTAGTTTTTTTAACTGATTTTGCAAAACTTGCAACGTAACATTTAATTTATCTAATTCAGATTTTTTAAAATTTTTTTGACTATTTAATTGTTCTTTTATTTTTGCAGATTTTTGTTTCTGATCATCCCAATCGGTCTTTGCTTGTTCAATATCTTTTGGCTCAACCGACATATGTTTTTCTATATAATCAAGTCTTTTTTGCGAATTTTTTAATTTATATTGTATTAAAACAATTTCATCATCTTTATATTTAATTAAATAATCTAGATTTTCTATTTTCAAATTTGCATAATTGATTTTTTCATTAAGTATATTAATTTCTTGTTCAAGTGTTTTTATATCTATATTTTTATTTTTAAAAGTTTTAGCACCAACATCCTTTTGCTTATCCTTTGTTTCAAGTTGTTTTTGTAAAGATATTAAAGTTTCTTTTTCTGTTACTTTTTGTTTCTTAAAACTTTCTCTTTTGTCTTTTTCTACCTGAAGTTTTGCAATTAACTCAGCAACCCTTTCTTGATTTTGCTTAAAATCGTCCCAAGAATATGCAAACTTAACCTCTTCTTCCTTTTCCTTTTGCTGCTCAATAATTATATCTTTTAATAATTTCACATAATCTAATAAAAGCTCTTCAGCCTTTTTCCAAAGTTCCTGAAGTTTTAACAGATTTTCTTTTCTATCTGTAAGCAACGACATTAGCTTATTTATATTTTCTTGTTCTTCATCTGATGCAGTTTTTAAATTATTTTTTAATTCTAATATACGCGTACTAATACTATTAATATTTTTTGAAATCGATTTATTAGCTTCAGAAAACCTTTTTTTAAAACTTATTATTTTTTCTTCAAGTTCTTTTTGTTGTTGTTTTTTTGTTTGCAAATTAATAGAAAATAAATAATCAACAGATTTGGTATCGCCAGTTAATGATTGAAAATCTAAAAATGTAAAACTCGTTTTAAAAAAAGAAAAACCTACCAATAAAATAATAAGATTTATTTTTAATTTTTTTTTACCTTGCATTTTTATCCCTATAAATTAAAAAAATTATTTTTTTAAACTTGTTTTAAATAATTTAGAACATGGATGCTGTGATATGCAACTAAAAATCCATTTATTTATATTTTTTATTTCAAGTTCATCTATCTGAGCTAAATTTGTTCTTAAAAAATCTTCTTTTTGCTTATTAGAAATATCAATAAGAAAATTTGTTAAATTTTCATAAAGTTGTAGATATTTATTAAAATCGTAAGATAAACAAGAACCCATAATTTCAAAAAATTTCAAAATAGAAATATTTCTTATTAAAAAAATATGTTTTTCAAAAATAACTTCAAACTTTGAAAATAAAAAACAGTTAAAAACAAATCCAAAAACTTTATCGCATGGATTATGCATTGGAATAAAGTAATAACACAATTCTATAATATGATGTATCCAATTTAAGTCAAAATTTTTATCAGGACTAAGCAAAATTTCTATATTATCAACAAAATAAAAGTTCTTTTGATAATTTTGCAAATTAAAAAATATTAGCATACCTGGCCATAAAAATAGACCTTTTTGCATCGGCTGAACAAAAATATAAATTTTGCCATAATTTTTAGTCAAAACAGAAAATTTTTGTTGATTCGGTAAAAATTTTTTTAATACAAATGCCAACTCAACAGATTTATTCTGAAATTTTTCTTGCTTAAATAACATGCTAATAAATATAATCTCAAAATTTAATTAATTCGACTTTTTTTATAACGGGCAAGGGTCTATACAAAAAACAATGTTCTGCTTTTTTATAAAAACTATAAAGATCTTTATCTATTTTAATTTTCAATTGATCAAAAGTTATAAAATTTTGTAAAAAAGCTTTAAGAACATCAGAACCTATTAGATTATTCAATTTTTTTGAATAAAATAATTTTATGTTTTTTCTATTTTTTAAAAATCTCAAAGTATTCAAAAATGTGTTAAAAGAAAAAATTGAATCAATATTTTTTTTAATTTTTATTTTTATGCCATTAAATTTCGTATTGGTTTTTTTATCAATCCAATTATAATTTTCACATAAAATTCCAAATTTAAAGAAAATTTTTTTCAAATAATCTGTTTCCCATTCAGAAAGTTCTTGTTGATTCGGCAAACCTAAAATTTGATATTTATAGTCACTATATTTTCCGACATTAATTGGCTTTATCTGTTTTAAAAATTTTAAAAAACTATACGATTGCAACGCATTAAGGTTATTAAATTTTGTAGATAATAAATCTTCATTATTCACAAAAAATTTATCAGCTTGCCATTTCACAATTGGTACAACAAACAAATCTGCAGACTTAATTACTGAATATTTATTTAGATATAAGGCCATTTCTCCTAGAGTTAATCCAGGTTTTAAAGGTATAAATCCTGGCCCTTCAACACAGCGTCCAAGAGGATTTGGACGGTCTAATATTATTAATTTTTTATTTTTTTGTGCAGCTATTTTTATTAGTTTTTCTAAGCAATTAAAACTAAGATCATTACGCAATCCATAACTTGTCATATCGAATAAAATAGCATCTATATAAGCAAAATTTTGTTCAATTATTTTACTTAAATCTTTTTTTTTATTTATTAAATAAGAATTTGCTGGTCTAATATTATTAGCTAGCAACGTTTTCATGCTATCTGACTTATTGTAAACAAAAGCTAAATTTAATTTTTTTATCCAACTAAAATCTTCCGTTATATTATTTATAAGATTTTGAATACCGATTTGAGGTTGTAAATAAGATTTTTGCTTTGCAGTTTGCTTAACAATATTGTTGTTTCCCAAAAATTTAGGCAAAAATATAACTAAACAAATAATAAAAATAATTTTTATAAAAGACAGTAATTGCTTCTTCATCCCTTCTCCCCAAATTTCAACGAAGGCAATATCTTTTTATAAAAATAATAACTTAAGTTTTATATTTTTTTCAAGAGATTTGATAACTGTAATATTTTTATTGTTTTCTTATGGCATTTTTATTGCCAATTCTTCATGAGCTATCTTTATTGCTAATTCTTCATCAAGTGATATTTATTTTTCATTTAAAATTTTAATTAAATTCCCTATTCGCGTTTTCAAGCAAATTAATCTTATCTGTTTTTGCATGTTTGCTAAATTTGCTTGATCAGCTTTACTAAAACTTAAATAAATATTTCTTATTATAGTTAAATATTTATTTAGTTTATTTTTGATATTTTCAATAGATTCACTATTTAAAGATACTTGATTAATTTCTATATCTTCTAAATCTGATTCAATTATTTCTATTTGACCAGTAGAGTAAGTTTCAGCTTGTTCTACGTGACAACAACCGAATAAACCTCTCAAATCAACAACAATAACAGAAATATTATCACCCTTAGGACATTCAGGATGATTTAGATTTAAAGCTTCTTTTGCTAATTGTTGAGCTGCGCATTGAACATCTGGTGCGTTTTTTACAATTTCAGCAACTTGCTCACTTGTCAAAATATCCCATAATCCATCACAAGCCAAAATCAAAAAACCCATGTTTGGGGTTAAATCTAATTCAGTTATATCAGGGGTAGAAATAATAAGTGTTTTCATGCAAGAATCACCAAATGCTCTAGCAACAGATAAATATCTATTAACTCTACTAATATTGCCTACACATTCTTCCACGCTACCACCAGCAGCTTCAATTCTTGCTTTTTCTGCTGGGTCATTTGGTTTATGATCTTTAGACTCAAATAATACATTCCCATTTCTATCACACAAAACAGTCCTTGAATCTCCAACATTTGCTATATAAATTTTATTATTTTTAATTAATGCCGTAGTAGCAGTAGAACCACATCGGGCGCCAATACCTTCTTTAACTATATCCCTATCTGTTTTATCAAAACTAAATCTAATAGCTGCCGGAATATTTGTAGAAAAATTTTGATCTGATATTAAATTATTATATAAATTGTTTTTTAAATAATCAGCTACCTGCTTTCCACCATGACCATCAAAAACACTAAAAAACACATGATCCTGAGCTAAACGTACATCATGCTCATCTTCCATTGTACGTCTGTACCTTTTATTTTGCACATGACATAAACCAACTTTAATACCCTTATTTTCAGAATTATTATTTAAAGCACTTAAAAAAGAAGTCTCTGATAGCAACATATCAATTTCAGGTTGCTCGCTATAATTTAATGATAAACCAGGATTATCTATAGAAAGATTTTTATCAAAAATCAGCATACATCTAAGATCATTAAAAAATATTAATCCACAAAAAATAAGTAAACAAAATTTTTTCATATAATATTCTTTCTTTTTCAATTGACGACATTCTTTAAATTATAATAAATATATACAAATGCAAAATAAAAATAAGATACAATAGTTATATTTATTATTATCAATATATAAAAATATTTTATAACAGCAAATTTTATATTAAAATATGGGGAATCTTTAAATTTTGATTTAAAATTATTTAAAAGCTTATCTTTTTGCCAAAATATAAGCTTCTACTGTATTTGGCAAATGTCTGATTTGACTATAAAAATTCTTTTTATCGTCAAAAATACCCATAAAATAATCAAGCTGATAAAGATTATCTTTGAAAGCTCCTCCGGTATCACAAAGAACACCTAAACGAGCTTCTTTTTGTTTTGTGACAGGATTTGTATAAATAACAGAAATTAATTTACCTATTCCAATATTATTAATATCTCCGGCAAAAATAGCCTGACCGTGATTTAAATGCGTTATATTATTTTCTATCACATCTTTTTGTAATTCTTTAAAATACCAGTATCGTTTTTGCGCTTTTAAATCTTTTATGATTTTATCAAAATCAATACCATTACTCTTATCAACATTAAATATACGAATTATACCATCGGGCATTTCTACAACCAAAGAACCCTGCATTATAGCATCTTCTAGGCCATCTCTATCAAGCCACACAATCGGATTAACTTTATTTTTATATTTTGGATTATTAAGAACACCAGAAAGAATTTGTTGTTTAGTAAATTTAAGTCTATCTTTTTCAGCAAATTCTTGATCAACAATTTGATAAAGTGGACAAGAATATTTTTTTGTTTTTAAGTAACTGCCTGTAGTCCTGAAAATGGCATAATTTGTTAATCTAATTTGATTTTTAGGAATTTTACCACAAGTATGCTCTGGTATAACAATTTTATTTTGAAAAGCAGTCTCTATATCCCCAGCCCATTTTATAAATTTAAAATTTTTACTTAAAAAATTTGGATCTAATATTTTAAATTCAGAATTATTTTTTTGATCCTCTTCTATCGTCTGTACAATAAATTCAAGGGTTTGCATAGTTTTTTGCCAAGACAAAATTTGGGTACTAAAATCTTTTGGGTTTACATAATAACGACTAAAAAATTTTCTTTCTTTAAAATATCTTAATGTGTCTTTTGCTGCATTATATAAACTTAATGGATCCGTAAAAATTTGTTCGTTTTTAAATGGAGAATGCGATAATGAAAAAAATTTTTTTAAATCAATTTGTTTTTTTGGATCATGTTTTTTTAAATTTTGTTTTATTTGATTAGTATTGCAAAAGATATTAGTTAATAAAAAAAATAAAAATAAAAATTTTATAAAAATTTTTAAAAATTTCATTATACACTCTCCAAAATATTTAATATCAAATATTAAGGGGGCATTTAAAATGCCCCCTTTAAATTATTAAATAATATTTAATCTAATTATTAAAAGGTTACTAATAATAAAGCAATTATAGACATAACCTTAATTAAAATATTCAAAGATGGTCCAGATGTATCTTTGAATGGATCACCAACTGTATCCCCAACAACTGCTGCCTTATGAGCATCAGAGCCCTTACCTCCGAAATTACCTGCTTCAATAAATTTTTTAGCATTATCCCATACACCTCCAGCATTAGACATTGTCAATGCTAAAAGAGCACCAGTAAGAGTAGATCCTGCTAAAAAACCACCAAGAGCATAATTACCAAAAGATTTGAACCCAAATTTAATAGCAATAGGAGCTAATACAGTTAAAAACCCGGGAATAAGCATTTCGTATAAAGCAGCATTTGTGCTAATTTTTATACAACGTTTATAATCCGGTTCTACTTTACCTTCTTTTAAACCTACAATTTCTTGAAATTGTCTTCTTACTTCCAAAACCATTTTCCAAGCAGCTCTTCCAACAGATCTCATTGTTAATGATGCAATCAAAAAAGGCATTGTCCCACCAATAAACATTCCAGCTAAAACAGCAGGATGCAAAATATTCAAAACACCAATATTAGCTTTTTCACAAAATGCAGCAAATAATGCCAATGCTGTAAGAACGGCAGAACCTGTTGCAAAACCTTTACCAAGTGCTGCTGTCATATTTCCTAAAGAATCTAACTTATCTGTAATTTTACGAACTTCTGGCCCAAATCCAGACATTTCAGAAATTCCACCAGCATTATCTGCTATTGGACCATAAGCATCAACAGACATTGTTATACCAACTGTTGCAAGCATAGAAACTGCGGCTAAAGCTACACCATATAATCCACCAAAAAATTCGTATGAAATAAATATTACAGCAGCTATTGAACATATAGATAAAACTACAGATTCAAATCCAATTGATAAGCCCCAGATTATATTTGTACCAGCTCCAGAATTTGAAGTTTGTGCAAGTTTTTTTATGGGATTACCACTTGTATAATGATCTGTAAGCAAACCAATAACAACACCAACTAATACGCCAAGAACAATAGATCCAAAAAGTTTAAATTCAACATCAACAAATTTTAAATAAACAAATGAACCAGCTAAAAATACTGCAAATGCGACATACGTTGAATTATGCAAAATTCTATTTAATTTACCCTTTAGAATATAAATTGAACACAAACCAATCATGGATGATATTAAGCCTATTGTAATAAGCATCAATGGCAAAACTATATAAGAAAATTTAAAAGAAGATGCAAATGCAAGAGCCATACATGCAACTGTTGCATCAACATAAGATTCAAAAATATCTGCACCCATACCGGCAGTATCACCTACACAATCACCAACGTTATCTGCAATAACAGCTGGATTTCTTGGATCATCTTCTGGAATTCCCATTTCAACTTTTCCAACAAGATCCGCACCAACGTCTGCAGCCTTTGTATAAATTCCGCCACCAACGCGAGCAAAAAATGCAATAGAGCTTGCGCCCAAAGCATAACAAGTTATTATTTGAACAAAATCAAAATTTTTATTTTCAACAAACAAGAAAAATAAAAGACCAACACCTATCAAGCCCAAACCAGCTACAACAAAGCCCATGACAGATCCACCAATAACTGCTGTCAAAAATGCAGCTCTTTCACCTTTTGTTTTTGCTGTAAGCGTTGTCACTAAATTTGAACGAGTAGCAGCACGCATACCAATATAACCGGCAAGCATTGATGAACACGCTCCAAAAAGATAAGCAATTGTTGTAACTAAATTAGTGAAAATAAAAATTGTAAAAAGCATTGCAAGAAGAACAAAAGCTAAAACGGAATATTCCTTTTTTAAAAAGGTCATGGCACCACTACGTATCAGACCTGCTATATACAAAGAACGATCATCACCTTTTTGTATTTTAGTACTTTTATTAAAAAGAAATGCAACTAAACCTATTCCTAAAAGAGAGACTCCTATAAACAATAGCAAATACAAAAATAGAACCATTATAAAACTCCTAAAAATGTATAAAAAATATATTTAAATTAAAATAAAAACTTAATCATCAAAATTCAAGAAATTAAATTATACAATAAACAATTTTTTTGAGAAACTGGTTTTTCAAAATTTCACTATCAAAATTTTAAATATATTTCAGCGATTGTGCTCTGAAACGGCTTTTGCGATAAATATTTTTATATTTAGCCTAAAATAGCATTTTTTTGTTTTTTATAGTACAAATATTAGATGCTATAAAATTTTCGTTAAAACTTATTTTTGTTGCAATTTTAATTTTTAGGGGCAAATTGGTTTTAAAAAATTTCAATAAGTAATAAAAAAAATAATAAGAAAATTAATGTGTAATAAAAAAAAATCAAGGCGCAGGATTTTTATCCGCGCTATATTTTTCTCAACAATAATTTTTTTTTCATTTTTATTTGGGTCAATCTTTTTTTTGTTTGAAAAAGACTGGGTAGATTTCACTCGCATGGAATTTTACAACCCAGGAAGACCATCAATAGTTTTAGATAAAAATGGAAACGAATTTTTTAGATTTCAACTAGACAAGCGCGAACCAGTAGATTATTCAAAATTACCAGATATTTTAATAAAAGCCTTTTTAGCAGCAGAAGACAGAAATTTTTTTACACATCCTGGCATCTCGTTGAAAGGCATAGTACGTTCTTTTTTGGTAAATCTTTATCACTTTAAAATAATTCAAGGTGCAAGTACCATTACTCAACAATTAGCCAGAGGTCTTTTTCTATCTTACGAAAGAACAATGTTAAGAAAAATTTATGAAATTTTTCTATCATTACAAATAGAGAGACAATTTACAAAAGAACAAATTTTAGAATTGTATTTAAATAATATGTATTTTGGACGCGGCATCTATGGAGTACAAACCGCAAGTAACATATTCTGGAATAAACCTGTTTTTGAAATTACTCTAGATCAAGCTGCAACATTAGCTGCTGTTGCAAAATCTGCAAGATTTTACTCACCACTAAACTGTCCGCAGAAAGCAAAAAATAGAAGAGATATTATTTTAAAAAGTATGTTAAATTTAAACTTTATTTCAGAACAAGATTATAAAAATGCAATTTCAAAAAAATTAGAAATCAAAAACAATATTCATGGTAATCCTATAAGATTATACCTACAAGAATGGATAAGAAACTGGGCAGAAGATAAATGGGGAAAAGACATTTTGTATAAAAAAGGTTTAAAAATAAAAACTACCATAAATAAAGATTTACAGGAATTTGCAGAAAATATTTTTTCTAAAAAAATAGCACAAGTTAGAAAAAAAATTGATAATAAAATTAATGGAGGAATGCTCAGTATAGATACTCAAACAGGAAAAATAAGAGTTGCTATTGGGGGTTATGATTTTAAAGAATCACAATATAATAGATGTTTTCAAGCATCAAGACAAATGGGCTCTACTTTCAAACCCATTTTGTACTCTTGTGCACTGCAAAATGGTTTACATATGAATGATGTTGTAGTAGACGAACCTTTAGAAATTCAACTTCTTAATGGTCAAATATATCAACCCCGCAACTGGACACGAACTTTTGAAGGACCAATGACTCTTTTAAATGCACTATCTCATTCAAATAACATAATTGCAATAAAATTATTTTTATATCTTGGCGCACAGAAAACTTTAAATTTAGCAAGAGATTTTGGAATAACAGACGAATTAACAGAGTATCCTTCTGCTGCATTAGGAACAGCTCAAGCAACAGTAGAACAAGTTGCAGCAGCTTTTAATGTTTTTTCAAATTACGGCATTTATGTAAAACCATTTTTAATAGAATGGGTAAAAGATGAAATTGGAACAAAAATTTGGGAACATAAAACAGAAAAAAGAATTGTTTTAGATTCTAAAATAAACTCAATAATGGTTAATGCATTAATGTTTCAAATCAAACGCTCTTATTTTGTTAATAACTGCCCGCAAGATTGGATAAAATCTGAGGCTATAGGAAAAACTGGAGCTACAAACCAAGCATCGTCTATGTGGTTTGTAGGGGCAACTCCAGAACTTACAACTTGTGTTTATGCTGGCAGAGATGACAATAAAGTTTTAGGATCAAATGTTTTTTCTAGTAAAATTACTTTCCCAATTTGGTTAGAATTCAAAAAAAATCTGATTCCTAAAAAAACAAATTTTTATATTGATCCAACATTAAAAGAGATCAATATTGATTTGTTAACTGGAAAAGAAACAGATAATATTAACACACTTAATACAGCTAAGATATTGGTTTGATTATTAATTATATAGCACCTAGTATACACTAGGTGCTAACACACTTTGTGGCTGCACGCAAAACGCAGCCAACAGGAATTTTACAAAAATTTAATACTTTTTATAAGCCTAAATTTATTTTTTAAAAAAATTTGTTAATTCAAATTAACTGCGCGCTTCGTGCAGTTAATAGTGGGTTAGAACCTAGCGTGTGCTAGGTTGTATATTAAAAACTTCGTATATTTAATTGTTCAATAATTTGTTCTAAATCCAGCAACTCCTGTTCTCCCGTCTTTAAATTTTTTAGCGTATATAAATTTTTGGCAATTTCATCTTCACCTATAAAGATCGCATATGATATGCCAAGCTTATCTGCATATCCCAATGCTTTTTTTATTTTGTCAGCAATAAAAGATATTTCTGTAGGGATATTATTTATTCTAAGTTTATTTGCTAATTTTATACTTGGAACTAAATCTGTAGTCATAGGCAAAATTAAAACACGTGTTGTAGAAGAGTTTTCTGTTTGCCAAACTCCCCGTTTAGTTAACTGATCAAATAATCTTGTCAGGCCAATAGAAATTCCTACACCTGGAAGTTTGTGTTTTGTATAATGACTAGCAAGATCATCATAGCGCCCCCCAGAACAAACGGATCCAATTTCTGGATAATCATTTAATCTTGTTTCATAAACAGTGCCGGTGTAATAATCTAATCCTCTTGCTATAGTAAGGTCTATAGCAAAATTAGATTCTGGAACTCCAAATTCTTTTATAATATTAATAACCTGTTCTAATTCTTTAACACCAGTTATAAATTGCACATCTTTTATATTTAAATTATTAAGATCAGAAATTATATTTTTTGTTTTATTATTTAAATTAATAAAATCAAAAATTTTATTAATTTTATCTTGTGATAAATTTAAATCCAATAAAATTCTATTTACTTCGTCCAAGCCAACTTTTTCAAGCTTATCTATTGTTTGCATAATTTGATTTGATATTTGGTTAGCATCCAAATACGAAAAAAAGCCATTCAAAATTTTTCTATTATTGATTCTTATTATAAAATTTTTAAAACCAAGATTCTTAAAAATCATATAAATTATACTAGGAATTTCAGCATCAAACCGTATATCAAGAGTTTCGTTACCAATTACATCAATATCACATTGATAAAATTCACGAAATCTACCGGCCTGAGGTCTTTCACCTCTATAAACTTTTCCCATGGCATAACGTCTAAATGGAAAAACTAATTGTCCATAGTGCTCTGCAACATAACGAGCAAGTGGCACAGTTAAATCAAACCGCATTGCTAAATTTGTATCACCTTTTTTAAATTGATAAATCTGCTTTTCAGTCTCACCACCAGCTTTTGCTAAAAGAACTTCGCTACGCTCAAGTATTGGAGTATCAAGAGGAATAAAACCAAAAACCTCATAAACTTTTCTAATTTCATCAAAAATTTTATTAAACAAAATTTGCTGAGCAGGCAATAATTCCATAAAACCTGAAAGAGCACTTGTTATAATTTCTTCTTTTGGGTTATTCATAATTTCCCTTTTATTTAATTTTTTTAAAAAAAGATCCTAAAATATATCCTACTAAAGAAATCGATAATGTAATAATTTCTGTAGGAAAATTAAGGGGATAAATTTTTAAAATCATAAAACTAAAAGAGCCAAATATTATACTTAAGATAGCCGATTCTTTAGTAAAACTTTTTTTGAAAAAAACAAAAAACAATGGAATAAAAAGAGCACTCAACATAAAATCATAACTTATTATTAAGGTTTCTATTATGTTTTTAGAAGTTAAACCTAAAATAAGAGCAATTACTCCTACAAAAAATGTTATAACTTTAGATTGCAATAATTTGTTTTTTAAAATATTAAAATCAAAATCTTGAGACAAATTAGAACTAATTGCAGTTAACAAAGAAGTCGACGTTGATGTTATAGCAGCTCCTATAGCACAAAGCACTAAAGCTAAAATAAAACTATTAAAATTATTAGAGATGAATACTACTAATGGACTTGAATCACTATTTACATTCAAACCAGAATACTTAGCCATGGTTCCAAAATATACTGGTATAAAAGAAAATAATAAAACAACAATAAGTGCCATAAAAGCTGAAATTGCTGCAACTAATTTAGTTTTGGCAGCAAAAAATTTTTGAGCTAAATCTTGTTCTATTAAAGCAAATAATATAGGAACAATTAATGTGGCAAAAATAGCATTAAATTTTAAATCCGAAAAATTAAATAAATTTTCATCTAAAACAATATTTTTAAAATCTAAAATACTAAAATTATTTAAATTAAAACTATATAAAAAAACTCCTGTAAATACTGACAATATAACAAAAATTTGAAAAAAATCGCTTGCTATAACAGCTTTTAAGCCTCCAATCATTGTATATATAATCAAAAACGCCCATGTAATTATAATAAGGTAACTATTTAATCCAAGACCACAAAATAAACTTTTTAGCGCCAATACCTGAGCGGCTAAAATCCCGCACAATGATATTGCTGAAATAAGTGATGCCACTTTTTTTAAAATTTTTGAACCATAAAAAACTTCAAAAATTTCTGCTACTGTAGCAACTTCAAATGCTCTAAGCTTATATGCAAAACCACAACCTAAAAGTAGAAATCCTAAACAAATACCTAATGAATAAAGAATTCCATAGATGCCATATTTATAGCTTTCAGCAGATGTACCTAATACAAGCCCTCCTCCAATTTGGGTTCCAATTAAAGTAGCAGTCAATCTACATACTCCAAGTTTTCTACCAGCTAAAAAATAATCTTGAAGATTTTTTATTCCTCTAGAAAAAATCAATCCTAAAATTAAATATCCTACGCCTAACCCTATAAATAGGCCGATAAACATCATCATATTCATATATAAATCCTATAAATAAAAAAATATTTATTGAAAAAAATAAATAAAAAACGAAAAATTAAATTTAATAAAAAAAGTGATATAGCCTTATCGGCTATGATGGTATATAGGGGAATATTCACAAATATGTGAACATATAAAGATATTTGAATTTAAAAAAATTAAATATTTCTTAATAAAATTCTTCATAATAAATCTTTAGTATTTTAATTAACTTATAATTATTTTTAATTAATTATTTTAATTTAACAAAATTTGTCCCAAAAATAAAAACTATATTAAAATTTTAGTGATTTATTATAATTTTTGCTATTCTTCAACTAATTTTGTTATTTATTGAATATAAATTTTTAATAAAGGGTTATTATCATGGTTTTTAAATATCCAAAATTTTACATATTTCTTGTGCTTTTCATAACTTTAACATCTTTAATGTCAATGGAGAATTCAGAGAGCCCGATAGAAGTTCCTGAAAGAGTAAGTTTTTTGCATGATCAAATTGTTTTTAAAAGGTTGGGATCTTCATACTATCGCTCTGACGCTGCGAGTTTAAGTGCTCAGTACCTTATTAATTTAAATTTACAAGAAAGTGCCTCACAAACAGGAATCGCTCGAATAATTTCACACAAACCAAATCTTATTGTTACTCAGTTATTTATCAATTTTAATGGATCAGGTCCAGATAAAATATACGCAGATTTTGGTATTTTTTTAGTTACCAATATCCTACAGCTCGATCAGCTCTATTCGACTGGATCAATAAGCTTTAAAAATGACTTCACACATCTACCAACTATACCATTATGCATTCAACGTTCACCAAATAATCCTTTAATCGAAATTTTAAATGTTATTGCTTATCGATTTTTAGTTAGAAATAAAGCAGAAGATGATAATATTTGTGCTATTTGCAGAGCCCCAGTAGTAACATGCACACCAGAAAATCATCTCATTTTTAATGAAAAAACGTTACTTTTACATTGTGGCCATTTTGTTCATAGCAGAGAAGGCTCAAATTTACCTCGATGCCCAGAATGTAAAGCAATTATAAGAGATCGATTCTTAGATTTTATTGAAATGCCTAGCGGCGGACGATAATTACATGATAAGTATAAAATAAAATTATTAAAAAGACTAAAAAACAACTTCTTTTATCAAATTTTTACAAATTTGCCCTAATTTTCACATTAGCTTGATTTATTTCTATTTGAATATATTATTATAATATAATATTCAATATTAAATTTTGTAATTTTATTTAGAAACAGATTTTATTAAAAAATGGAGGTATTATCATGAATTTTAAATTCACAAAATTTTATACAATCCTTGTATTTCTCATAAACTCAACAACTATGATGGCGATGGAGCAATCTAACACAAAATTGCCAATTAATATCCCAGAGCGTGTAAGCTTTTTGCATGATCAAATTGTTTTTGAGAAGGATGGTGGAACAAAGTACAATCCAGAATTTAAGGTTTTAAATATTAGTTATAATCTAGAACTAAAAAATGAGAATGGCCTTGCATCAATAGTTTTAGAAAAACCATTAATTATAATAAATTTAAATTTAATATTTAAAAAATCAAAAATACATGTTACAGCGAATGATATTGAAATAGGCAGATTAATTAAGAATAAAACAAATACATTTATTGAAAATAGAAATTCAAAAATTTCTCCTATAGTCCTAATTTTAGCCAAAGTTGTTAATCAAATATTAATCAATAATATGATATTCAAAAATGCTGGCATTTGTGCAAGTTGCCAAAAATCAATATTAATTTGGGATGAAACAAGAGATAGAGAGGGTGAACTCTATAATATTTACTTTTATCCATTTGTACTCTTTCACTGTGGTCACATTGTTAATGCAGCTCATATGCAATTGACACCAGTATTATTACATCCAAATGGTGACACACATCTTCTTAAAGAATTCCAATGTCCACAATGTGGAACAACTGTCAGTCAACAACTTGAAGATTTTCTTATTATTAATTGAATAACAAGCGTATTAAATAACCCAAAAATTTAAATTTACTTTTTGCCGTCTTTAATAATAAAGACGGCTTTTCTTTTACTTTAATTCTTCTATTAACCTATCATAAACCTTCATAAAATCTGTACATATTACTTTGGTATCACCAATAGTCGCAAGAAAATTTGTATCAGCATTCCATCTAGGTAAAATATGTACATGAAGATGTGATGGGATGCCGCCTCCACCAGCTTGTCCCAAATTAATACCAATATTAAAGCCATCAGGATTTAATATTTTTTTTAAAGATTCTATGCCAATATTAACAATCTCAAAAATTTCAGCTCTAACGTTTGAATCTAAATCACACAGCTCTGCTTTGTGTTTTAATGGTAATACCATTAAATGTCCAGCATTATATGGATATCTATTCATAACAAGTGCACAGTGCTCATATCTTTTTATGATTAGATTTTCTCTATCTCTTTTTTCTTCAAATTGCTGACAAAAGACACATTCATTTTTTAAATTCTTTTTTTCTTTTGCATAAACCGTTTTTGATACATAATCATGCCGCCATGGTGCGTATATTTTTTCCATAATTTTATCCCTTTAAAATTTAAAATTTTTTAAATTCTTTTTTATCATAAGCGTGAAATAATTTAACATGCAATATTTTCCAAATTTTTCACAAAGAAAAAAGTATTTGAAAACTTGTGCCAAATTGCACAGGCAATAATTTTATACTACCATTATTTTGTGTAATAATTTCATAAACAATTGCAAGCCCTAAACCCATATTTTTTTTATCTGTAGAAACATATGGCATAAAAAGCTTACTTTTTACACTTGCTGGCATACCTGGTCCATTATCAGATATTAATAATTCAAGTTGATTTAATCCAGATTTAAAACTTGTTTTAATTATTATTTGTTTTTTATTTTGCGATACACACTGCAATAAAGCCCTAATACTGTTATCTAATAAATTAATAATAACTCTTTTTATCTTTTGTTTATCTATTTTTAACACTGGCAAAAATTCTTGAAAATCGTAACAAAAATCTATTTCTGGGTAACTAACTTTATATAAGCAGACAACAGATTTTATTATTTCGTTTAAATCTAAATCTTCAACATTATTTGTGGATAACTGTTCAAATTCTGCAAAGTTAGTAACTAAATCTTTTATAATTTTAACATGATTCAAAATAGTATTTGTACATTCTGTAAAAACCGTATTTTCACCAAAACTTTCATTAAATTTGCGCTGCAATCTCTGTGTTGCAAGTTGTATAGGTGTTAATGGATTTTTAATTTCATGCGCCATCTGTTTAGCTGCTTGTTGCCAAGTTTTTATTTTATTAATTTTTACAATATCACTTAGATCTTCAATAATAATCAAAAGACCAGTATCTGTGCTTTGAATATTAGATTTAGTAAAAGAACTATTCAAGTGAGTTAAATGCACAAGAATAATTTTTTGTTCAGAATTAAAAGAAAAAGTTATTTCTTTTGTCAATTGCTGTTTACCGCTAGAATTAAGTGTTCTTACAAGCTCAAAAAATTTATCTTTAACCTCTTTTCCAAAAAAATTTATTTTCTTATTTTTAAATCGATTTAATTTTAAATATTTTTCAACAAGCTCTTTTGATGCAGAATTATAGTTCAAAACTCTGCCAAATTTGTCTACATAAAAAAAGGCTTCTTTTAAATTTTCTAAAATCATAAACATTTCTTTGTTCTGTTGAGCCAATTTGTTATGCGCTTGCTGTACAGCCTTGGACATTTCATTAAATCCTATGGCTAAATTTTTTAAATCACTTTCAGGATCATAATTAACTTGTACATCCCACGAACCTTTTCTTATTTTATCCGTTGCATTTAAAAGCTCTTGAATGGGTTTGCTTATTCCCTTTGCCAGATAAAAAGCACACCAAATAGAAAGAAACAAAATTAACAAAGTAACTAAAATAAACGTCAAAAAGTAACTCCAATAAATTGGATTTTTCATTGATTTTAATTGTTCATAATCTGAAATAGAATTTTGAATATCTATTAACGCATATCGAATATTTTTTGGATATCTGTGAATGAGAACTAAAAAATAATCTTGCAAACTACTTATGCAATATAAAGAACCATAAAAATCAAAAATTTGTTTCGAGCTCTCACTCCCAAGTATATTATTATTGTTTAATAAAATACTCAAAAATTGCCGTTTGAGATTTAGCATCGTTCTATCATTAAGTTTTCTGGATCGCCGCCATATTTTGATTTCTTTTTCTAAAGAGTCATTAAATTCTTTACCAATTTTTGGCCACAAATAGACTTCGCAATTATTTAAACATTCTAAATTTTTAGCTTGTTGAGCAATTTGATCGGGAGTTGAAACAGATAATTCGTCAAAACTTTTTTTTAATTTAGCTCTAATATCTTTGGTTTGTTCTTGATGTAAAATAAGAGCATTTTGCAATCCAGTCTGAATTCTTGCAGCAAACCAATTGTCTATCCCTGTCGTAATTAATTTTCCCGCAACAAAGAATACAAAAAAAGAGGGAATAACAGAAAAAATTGTAAAAGCAAATAATAAATTTTTTTTAAAATTGCTACCAGCTGATTTTCTACGCAGCTCCACGAATAACTTTATACTCTGTCTTATTATCATGTATAAGAGAGCTACAATAAAAAATATATGCAGATTCATTAAAAGAAATAAAAATGCTCTATTTATTCCTCCACCAATTAAATGTTGTTTTCGTTGTAAAAAAAGTTCCAGCCAGCTTATTATGAATAAGGCTAAAATACTTATTCCTATAATCTGCCAACGTTTTTTTGTTTTTGAAATCACTTTGTAATTTTTATTCCTACTTCTTTTAATTGATCATCACTAATAACAGATGGTGTATCAAGCATTGGGCAAGATCCACTCTGAGTTTTAGGAAACGCAATAACATCTCTTATTGAGCTAACTTTTGAAAGTATCATAATAAGTCTATCAATACCAAAAGCAAGACCACCTATAGGAGGGAATCCCATTTGCAAAGCTTCAAGTAAAAATCCAAATTGTTCCTGATAAACTTTTTCTGAAATTCCTAAAAAATCAAATATTTTCTTTTGAGTTTCAAGATCACATATACGAATGGAACCACCACCTACTTCTTGGCCGTTACAAACAAGGTCATATGCTCTTGCTAAAATCTTTGATTTATCAGGCAAATTCTCCCAATTTTTTTGTGCAGGAGAAGTAAATGGATGATGTTTTGCTGCCCATCTATTAGATTGCTTATCCAATTCAAATAATGGAAAATCTGTTACCCATAAAAGATTATATTCTTCTTTATTAATCAAATTTAAATTTTGTGCCAACTCCAAGCGTAACTTGCCAAGAGCTGTCCAAGTGTCTTCGTAATTACCAGCTATAATAAAAATTGTGTCTTGAACATTAAGATCTGGTTCTATGCTCTTTAATTTATCATAAAAATTTTCTGGTAAATTTTTTGCAATCGAAGATTGTATAGTTTTATCTTCTTTAAATTTTATATAAATTAAACCTTTGCACCCCAATGTCTTATTTGCAAATTCTGTCCACTTATCTAATTCTGATCTTGAAAAATTTTTATTTTTTACAACAATTCCACCAGCTTTTCCACCGCTACTAATAATAGACTGCAAAAAGCTGAGTTCAACAGACTCAAATAATTTTGAAAAATCCCTTATTTCAAGAGAAAATCTCATATCTGGTGCATCTGTACCAAATCGGTCAAAAACTTCCTGAAAAGTATATCTTGGTAGTGGCAACTTGAGTGTCTTATTGAAGATTTTTTGCCAAATCTTGTTTAACAAATTTTCACAAACTTCTTGTATATCTGATTCTTTAACAAAAGACATTTCTAAGTCCATTTGCGTAAATTCTGGTTGTCTGTTTGCTCTTAAATCTTCATCTCTAAAACAGCGAGCAATTTGAAAATATTTATCAAAACCTGATGCCATAAGAAGTTGTTTATACATTTGAGGAGATTGTGGCAAGGCATAAAATTTGCCTTTTTGTAATCTGCATGGTACTAAAAAATCTCTTGCACCTTCAGGCGTACTTTTTGACAATATTGGCGTTTCAATTTCGTAAAAACCTTGTTCATGAAAATATTCGCGTATTGTAAAAATTACTTTGTCTCTAAGTGCAATAATTTCTTGCATCTTTGGTCTGCGCAAATCTAAGTATCTATATTTTAAACGTAATTCTTCGTCTACATTATCTGCATCTTCTAATTGGTATGGCAAAGGCTTACAAGAATTCAAAACTAATAATTTTGAGATTATAACTTCAAATTTTCCAGTTTGCATATCCGGATTAATAGATTGATGTGATCTGTTTATAACTTTTCCGTAAACAGATATTACAAATTCTGCTCTTATGTTTTTTGCTATTTCTGCTAACTCAGGTTTATCTTGAGTATTTATTACAAGTTGAACAAGACCCGTTCTATCGCGCAGATCAATAAATATTATGCTACCATGATCTCTTCTTTTATTAACCCAACCTGATAGATAAATTTCTTTATTTAAAAAATTTTCGTTTACTTTGCCACAATAAACAGATCTTTGAAATTCCTGCATTTTTTAGCCTTTATTAATAAAATTTTTTATAGATTTATTAATCTAAGGCAATTTTTTTTGAATTGCAAGATTTATGACCCCTAGTTTACACATAGGGTCTAACACACTCTTAACTGCACGAAGCGCGCAGTTAATTTGAATTAACAAAATTTTAAATTTAGCTATATTAAAAATTATTAATTTTTTGTAAAGTTCAAATAGGCTGCGCTTTATGTGCAGCCTAAAAGTAAGTTAGGCCCTAGTATATACTAGGGCCATAAAAATATTTGATTAAGTAAAAATTTCTAGAACTTATAAGTTAAAGAAATATCCATAAAGCCAGCAGTGTTATCTGAAATTCTATAATCTGCAGGATTTACAGTACTACCAGCGGGAATATTACTACTAATATATTTATTGTAATAATCATCAGATAATCTTGCACCCTTAATATCTTTATAATAAGATCCAGGTAAAAATAATGCAAAAATTCCCTCTAAAGTTAAATTCTTTAACAATTCATAGTTAGATATTAAATTTAATTCAGTACCTTTAAAATTACTTGCTTTAGTATCTGGAATAGCTTCTCCTGTTGCAGAATTATATTTTAAAGAACTTTTTGCTTTCCAGTAAAATAATAAATTTGGATTTAATTTAAGTTTTTTTGGTGTCCATGTTATTCCACAACCTAAGACTTGAAGATCCGAGAAAGTTGTATTACTACTTACAGTATCTGTTGGTTGATCGTTTCTTATGCTTACAGGTTGCTTAATTGTACGTTCACCTAACACAAATTTACTTTCAACTCTTTTGCCCTGATACAATTCATGCAAACCAATAAATCCATGATACGTTTTGTTTGTTTCTACTGTATGAGGATTATTGTCACCAGAAGCATAGGCATAAGATGCAGCAAATTTTAAATTACATTTTTTGATATTATATAGTGTATCAATTGTTGCCATCCAACCCCTAAGTTTATTTTTATATGCGTGTCTAAATCTATTGTTCCAAACTGGTTGCGCGGCTGTAGCTTGTGTATTATAAACGTCGTGACCATTTTGAGGTCCTGCTGTTAATGTACCAATATCTGCACCATTCTCCGAGCCTGTATAATTCTTAACGATGGTTTGACTTGCAGGGCATACTATAACAGGAACACCTGTTTGTGCATTATCTATTTTTAATCTATTATAAGACTCATATAAAGCGCCTGTTGTAGAATCAGATGCTATCTGCATAACATTCCTATCAATTGCATATAATTTTTCTTCACCAAAGTTAAATGCAGCTTCACCACCAATCTCAAAATTACCTAAATAATATTCAACTGCTAAACCACAAGATCCAAGATTGGTTTTAGAATCGTTTTTGACCCAAACTTTTTGAGCAGAAGCTGTATTATAAAATACATAAGGCTCTATTCTAAGATCACCAACTGTTTCTCTATTTTTAATAGGCTTAATTTTTAATCTTGCTGCCCAAAGATCATCATCTTGTGCCCAACCCATCCATGGATTCTTCCATCTTCCAACATGATTCTGTTTTGCATTATTGTAAGTATCTGACAAAGTAGAGTTTTTTTCTTCAAATTTTGAATAGTACAAACAATAAGAAAGAGTATCTTTAATTAAAACACCTTTGATATACATTCCAGGAGCATATGAATCTGTGTTATAACTGAAAAGCCCAAAATCTTCATAAACAGAACCATAATACTGTCCCAAAGCAATACCACGACCTAATTTAAATGGGAACCAACCTATTTTGAAAAAATGCAAATTTTTATAATCTGAATTAAAAATAGAGTTGAAACTGAATTTCATCCAAGCATTGCTAAACCATGGAATAGCTCTTGTACTCCTGTGGTCATGTTCCCCCAAAGAAAGAGAACCTAATTTAATCTCAGCAGGAGAAGAATTTTTATAACCATTTAAAACACCCCATTTAACTTTGCTATTCAAATCAAACAAAGCTTCAAAAGCTTTATGTCCATATTTTTTTTGACCATAAATAAGATTAAAAACTAAATCTATATTACTTTTAAAAAATCCAAATTGATCTGGAATTTTATTGTTTAAATAAACAGCATCATCATAAAACAAATAATCAATTTTAAATTTTCCAGTAAAAACACCTTCAAAATCACCGCGTTGAAAACTAAATGGCGATTTTGCTTCTTCAGCTTCTCTTACTAATTGAAGCGCATTTGTTTCATCTATTCTTAATGGAACTTTTTCTATAAATATCTCTTCCCCAGCCCCGTTGCAGTTAGCTAAAAACAAAAAACTAGCCAAAAGCAAATTACTTTTGCTGAATTTAGGCATCAAATAATCCTTTCTTTTTTTTGGAAAAAAGTGTAATAGAAAATGAACTTAACGCATTTTTAAAAAAATAAGTTTGGACCTTTTGCTTTTTTTGTCAACTGAAAAGAAAGTATTATCCGATAAAAAATTAGAATAAAAATAATTTTTTTGACTTTTATTTGTTTAATTTGTTTTAATAAAAAATTTGATTTTGAATGTTAATTTAATCAAAAAAGCTCAATTATTAATGCGCGGGGCGAAGTTTTATAAAATAATAACTTCGCCCCGCGATTTTATTATTTTCCCAAAACTTTTTTAACAATATTTTTTGAATCAATTTGTTCAAAAGCCATTAATTCTTCTGGACTTCCAGATCGTGGCAGTTGTGTTACTGCTAAAATTTCAATATTAATAGAACTATTAACTAAATTACTTGCAACAATTTGTCCAACGCCACCTTGAATATAATGATCTTCTACTGTAATAATTTTGTTGTTAGATTTTTTTGCAACTTCTTTTATTGTGTTTATATCAAGTGGTTTGATGCTGTAAAGATCAATAACAGATACAAAAATATTTTGTATTTTAAGTTCTTCATATGCCTTTAAAGCTTGTTCAACGGTTACACCTGCTGCAAGTATGCAAGCTTGATCATTTTTAGATAGTTTTAAAATTTTACAACCACCAATTTTGAATTCTTCATTTTTATCATAAATAATTTGTGTTTCAGGTCGAGACGTTCTTAAATATGAAATTCCATCATGATAATTTGCCATTAATTCTGTCAACTTATAAGCACTAACACCATCGCTTGGGTACAAAATTATAGAATCTGGAATTGCAGCAAACATTGCAATATCTTCAAGAGCCATTTGAGAAGGTCCATCTTGACCAATAGAAACACCACAATGTGAACCGACTATACGTAATGCATTTCTGCCAATGCCTGCCATACGAATTTGATCATATGCCCTTGAAAAAAAACATCCAAAAGTTGCAGCAAACGGTATTTTACCTCTCGATTGCAAACCTGTAGCAATACCAATCATACTTTGTTCTGCAATAAAGCATTGTATAAACTGTTCAGAAAATTCTTTTTCAAAAATTTCAGTATAAGTAGAATTTTTTACATCACCATCAATAGCAATAATATTTTTGCTTTGACGCCCAAGTGCAGCTAAAGCGTAGCCAAAAGCCTTTCTGGTCGCTATAGATTTATTTTTATCAAATAAATTACTGTTCAGATCTTGAGCTAGATTTATAGTTATATTTTGTTTTTTATAATCTTCCTCTATTTTTACAGAATCAGGTAATTCTGGCTCATATTTTTTTTGAACAAAATCTTTATCTATATCAGGTTCAAAAAAATTTTTTAAATCTTTTATAATTACATCAAGTTCTTTTTGATCAAATGGTTTGCCATGATAACCATTTTTATCTTGAATATTTTTTAAACCATAACCCTTATATGTCTTTGCAATTAATATTACAGGTTGATTTTTTTGTTTATAAGCAATTAATAATGCATCAAAAATTTGCGTTATGTCATGACCATTAATGGCAATTGCTCGCCAACCAAAACTTTCAAATTTTTTTACTAAATTATCTGTATGATGATCTTGTATAGATTCACCAGATTGTCCTAATCTGTTACAATCTACAATACCAATAAGATTATCTGTTTTATAATATGCAGCAATCTGAGCAGCTTCCCAAATTGAGCCTTCTGCCAATTCACCATCTCCCATAAGCACAAAAGTTTTATAACTTAAATCTTCTTTTTTGGCATTTATTGCCATACCTAAACCTACAGCTAAACCCTGCCCTAAAGAACCGGTTGCAGCTTCATTATATTTAAATTTTGGTGTTGGGTGACCCTCTAAATTTGAATCAAATTTTCTTAAATTTAATAATTCTTGATCTGTAATTACACCGAGTTGTTTATAAGCAGCATAAATCACCGGAATTGCATGTCCCTTTGATAAAATAAATCTATCATTATTTGGGTTATCCGGATTATTTAAATCGTATTTTAAAAAATTAAAAAATACTGTTGCAACAAGATCCGCCGCCGACATACATGAAGTTGGATGACCCGATTTGCTTGCAGTTGTAGCCCTTATAGAATCAATACGTAAATTTAAAGCCACTTTTTTTAAAAAAGACAATTTTTCCTTTGATAATTTACTTAGCATAATAAGCCCTTTTTCTTATTTAATTTATACTTTATATTAATTAAATTTTATGTAAGTGTATAATCAATTTATTATTTTATTATTAATTTTGATTATAAAACTATTAAAAATTACTATGGCAGAACAACTTACTAAATTTTTAAATAATTTTGTATCCCCAGAATACAAATGGAAGATAAAATTGTTTGAAAATTGGGAAACTATAGTCGGTAATCTTAAAGATAAAGCAAAAATAGAACGTATAGAAAATAATATGCTATTGATTGGAGTTGAGCACCCTGCATGGGCACAAGAACTTTTATTTTTATCTGATTTTATAAAAAAAAGAATAAATAGTTTTTTAGGCAAAGACTACATAAAAGAAATTAGATTTAAAGTTATTAATTTTAATAAAAAAAAAATTAATAAAATTTTAAATAATAAAAATTTAGATACAACAAACATTAACCATTTGTCTTTAAATAAATTTGAAAACAACACCTTATCTGCTATCAAAGATCAAGAATTAAAAAAACTATTAAAAGAATTTTGTTTTAGATGCAAAGTTAAACCCAGAAAAATAGAAGGAAAGTAGTATGCTTTTTCACAAAAATTATATTATTTTACTAATAATATTTTTAATAAATTTTTCTTATATTTACACACAAGATATTTATTCACAAGATCAAAATAATATTGGCATAGAATTAACTAATTATGATGAGTCTATAGAAAAAGAAATTCAAAATAGATTTTTATATCTAAAGGGCTGTTATCAACATGCAAGCAATGAACTACTTCCAGCATTAACAAGTTTTAGCAAAATGTCCAAAGATTCTTCAGATTATTCCTATAATCAAAAAATAAAATTGTACTTTGATCTTGAAAGATTTGATAAAATTATAGAACTAAAAGACAAAATAAGAGATAAATTCAAAGATTCTTGGGAAATACAATTTATTCTTGCAAATTCATATTTAAACTTAAATCAAGATAAACAAGCAGAAGATCTTTTAAATGAATTAATAAAAAATTTTCCAGACAATGAGCAAATAGCTTATTATAGAGCAGTTTGTTATATAAAAAATATGCAACTTGCTGCAGGCTTAGAATTCATAGATAAATGTTTGAAAAATAAAGCTTTACGAAGCAGACGTTTTCTTTTTTATTTTTTAAAATCAAAAATATATATTCAGATGGGTTTAAATCAAACAGCATTAGAATCTATAACAAAAAGTTTAAAACTTTATCCTAAATTTGAAAAAGGTTGGTTATTAAAAGCATTACTTGAAGAACAATTAGGCCGAGTTAATGACGCAATTTCTGGTTACAAGCAATATTTAGATATTTTTGGACATGATCTTAATGTTGAAAAACAATTAGCACAATTGCTTTTTTCACAAGAACGTTTTCAAGAAGCATCGCAAATTTTAAGAAAAATGGATATTGACAATCCAGCTTATCATTACAGCTTAGCTTTGGCTGAGTGGAAAGCCGAAAATTTTGAAAAAGCAAAAGAAGCAATAGACAAAGCCTTGCAAAAAATGCCCTCTTCTAAAAAAATAAAACTTTTAAATGTCGATATATTAATTTCTTTAAACAAACAAGATGAAGCTTTAACCTTTTTAAAAAATTGGCTAAAAGAAAACCTGAATGACATTAATATTGTACATTTTATTTTATTGCTTAAACACACAGGCTTGGAACCTGAAAAAATTACAAAAACTTTTGAAGAATTATATCAAGATAATAAGAAAAATTTTGGAATATTAGCAGCATTATCAGATCTTTATTTAGAAAAAAACAATTTCGAAAAAGTAGCCGAATTATGTGATGAGCTACTTTCACAGGTAAAAGAAGAAAAATTAAAATCTAGAATTTTATTCCAAAAAGCCTATATAAATTTTCAAACAAATGAAACAGATAAACTAGAAGAAATTTTGCAAAAAGCTATAGAATATAAAGAAGTTTATCCTTCTGCTTATAATTTGTTAGCTTATTATTATGCACAGGAAAACAAAAATTTAAGTAAAGCATTAGAGTTGAGTAACCTTGCTTTAAAAGCCGAACCAAAATGCTCATATTTTTTAGATACAAAAGGATATATTTTGCATAAAATGGGAAAAAATAAAGAAGCAATTAAAATATTGCAACAAGCACTAAATTTATCCCCTGAAGATAAAATTATTAAAGAACATTTGTTAGAAATTAAAAAAGAAAAATAAAATATGAAGAAAAAAATTTTATTTTTAGTTGCTGGAGGTTCTGGCGGACATATTTTACCTGCATTACAATTGGGTAAAGAGTGGAAAGAAAAAAATTTAGATGGCAAAATTATTTTTGTTTCAAACAACAATAATTTAGAAAAAAAAATTTTAGAAAATAATAATTTTTTAGATAAAATTATCTATCTAAATTTTAAAAATATTCCTGGCAAAAAACTTTGGTTATATCCTGTTTTTTTATATTTTTTAATTTTAACTTTTTTCAAAAATTTTTATTATTTAAATAAATTTAAACCAGAAGAAATAATTAGTACTGGAGGCTATTTTGCAATACCAATCTGCATATTAGCTAAATTATTTAAAACTAAAATTAATCTCTATGAACTTAATTTTATGCCGGGTAAAGCTATAAAATTTTTAAGCCGTTTTGCAAATAATATTTTTATAGTTTTTGAACAAACACGAATTTTTTTTAAAAAGCAAAGCCATAAATGCTTATTGTGTAATTATCCAATAAGATTTGATTTAAAAGATAAAATTTTTGATAAAAATCTTATTTTGCAAAAATTAAAATTTTCATCTGATAAAAAAACAATTTTTTTACTAGGTGGGTCACAAGGCTCTGTTTATTTAAATAATTTATTAAAAGATTTAATCTTATTTGATAAAAATTTAATAAATAAAATTCAATTTATTCATCAAACAGGCGATTTTGATAAAACTGATTGGCATAGTTTTTATAAAAATTTAAATATTCCAGCAGTTGTTTTTAGTTATAACCAAAACATAAAAGATTATTATTTAATATCAGATTTAGTTATCGCAAGAGCGGGTGCTGGCACTCTTTTTGAATTAGAGTTTTTTCAAAAAAAGAGTCTTATAATACCATTACAAACTAGTTACACTGATCACCAATATGACAATGCCATAAATATAAGTAAAAGAAATAATAATCTTTTTATTGTAAAAACTGAACCAGAGATAAAAAAAGATTTTAATAAATTTTGTAATAACTTATTAAATTAACAAATTATTATTCACCATTATAAATATAAAATTTGCACAACTCTTTTATTCTCTCATATAACTTTTCTTCAATTAATTGCCTAAAAGCAGTTTGCAATATTTGAATTTTAACTGATTCTGGATTCAAATTTACAAGGTCAGGGCCTTGTAAACAAATATCTTTTATATTTTCAATAGTACTTTCTAATAATTCTCTATTTTGATCACTAATATTATTGACACTTTTTAATAAATTACTTATTACGTTAACAACTCTAGACGCAGAAAACTCACTTTCTCTTGTTCTATCTCTTAAATTTAAGACACAAAATATATCTATATTATTTCTCAAGCAGTTAACAATTTGCAAAAAAGTTTGTACACCACCCTCAAGGCATAAAACCGAATCCTCATCAGAACTATTTAACATATAATCTGATACAAAAATATCATCACCAAAATGTGTAGGTTGATTATTTGTGTTATATAAAAAAATAAAATTGTGCACAAATGGTGAACTATCAGAGGCATATGTTCCAGAATCAGTAACTATATTTGCAAAAACTTTTTTTGAATATTCAGGATGCTCATTAATATATTCGTTTATCAAAGTGTTAGTATCTGACTGTTCTTGATTTGGAGCGCCACCAGTATAACCATACTCAATAACATGATCACCCCCTAAAAAACCTCTTCTTATTAAAAAAGATCTCAAGAAAGCTGTTGCTTTTGGGCCAAATCTTCTTGAATCTCCTATAAATTGAATTATTTTTTGATTTTCAGGCAAATTCATAAAATTTTGCATAAAATCGCGTTTTAAATTTTTAAAAAATTCAAGATTTCTCGAATTTAAATCTTGTTCTTGCTTGCTGATAAAAAAAACTTTGTCAGTTTCTACTCTTGATTCACTTAGCTGTTCTTTTTGCTTATCACTTAATCTTGTATCAAAGGGCAATAATGGAAAACTTTGCCTTAATTCTCTATCACAATTTAGATTAAAATTGGTAAAAAAAAGACAAATAATACTTAAAAAAAAGATTTTATTAAAAAAACCTAAATTATTCATAAAATCCCCCCAATTATAATTATAAATAGAAAAAATAATATAAAATTCTCTATATTTTATATATAACAAAAATTAAAATTAAATATCAAATAGAATGTAAAATCTTTTAAAAATCGTTCGTGGTGAGCTTGTCGAACCATACGAACGGTTTTTATATTATATTTTTTTAGCGCATTTATAAGCAGCATTTAATGCACCAGGAATCCCACCAACCTGATTCGCCCAGCAAGAACCTATATATAAATTTTTAACAGGTGTTTCAATATTAGTAGACATAAGTTTTTTATAAAATTTCTTTTTTGGATTCCAGCTCCAAGAACAAGATGCGCCCTCCGTATTATGTGTATATCTTTGATATGTTGCAGGAGTGGCTATATCAACAAATTTTATTGAATTTTTAAAATCAGGAATAATTTTAGAAGCTTTTTCTATAAATTCGTTTTTAATTTTTTCTTTAAATTCAAGATAAGATTCTCTATTATTTTCAATAAAATCTTTCTTCCAATCTTTTGGGGCTAACTCTTGTACCATTAAACATGATTTATTTTCAGGTGCTAATTTAGTATTAATAATAGAGGGCGAAAAAATTGATATTTCGCCATTTAACCAATCACATTTTAAATATTTTTTTAATAAATCATTGGGAATAGACAAACCAAAATAGCCAGTAAAAAAGCTTTCGCTAATTTGCGCTTTTTCTATTTTTTTTAACAAATCTTGAGAAATTAAATCTTTGTTATCTAATAAATTTAAAAAAGTATTCTTATAATCACAGGCAGCAATAACCACATCTGCATCAAATTTTTGATTTTTAGACATAACACCAACAGCTGCACTATCTTTTGTTAAAATTTTATCAACATAAGAATTTAATTTTAATTCACCACCATTCTGTTTAAAATTATCTACTAAAGTATTAGCCAAGAATTCAAAACCATTTTTGATAGTCCAATAATCATCAAAAATGCAAACCAATGCCCCACCAAAATATGCAGCAGACATTTCTGGATAACCAAAATTTGTAAATAAATAATATAAATCAGAATCTTTTTTAAAAAACTTTTCTATAAATTCGTTTATAGTAATATTTGCGTATTTTTTAAAAATAAATAGAGCTTTTATTGCGCCCCAAATTTTTTTAAAGATAGATTTGCCAACTAAAAGAGATTTAAAAGCATAATAAATTTTATCTAGCTCTTTAAAAAAAATTTCAAGATTATCTTTTTCTTGTGGGTATGTATCAATAAGCTTATTTTTAAAATTTTCGTAAGTATCTAAAATACAGTCTAAATTTTTATGCAAAAATCTAAATTTCAATCTTTGGCATTCTATTTTTTTATCAAGATCAAGATCTTTTAATACTTTAAAAAATTGATGTGAGCCTCCAAAAGATACAGTGCCACTGTTAAAATAAAAGCCATTACGCCAAAACCCTGAAGTGTAACCACCAGGCATAAAGTGTGATTCAAAAATTGTTACCTTATGACCTTTTTTGGCTAATAAATTTCCAGCAACAAGTCCCCCAATCCCAGAACCGATAATAATAACTTTTTTCATATTTATTCTAATTTTTTTCTAACAACAAAATTCTTTTTTCAAAACCACCACGTTCTTGCTTCTTTTTTAATTTTACATCTTGTACTAAATTTGTATCATATTTTTTTAATTTACAAATAGCGTCTATTACTTCCAAAATATCAGCAATTTCTTCTACTATGTGACTATCATTATTCTGGCTAGAAGCTTCTATAAATTCATTCACTTCTTCTAATAATTTATTTTTTAAAGAATCAAAATATTCTGCATTTTCTTTTATTATTTTAATTTTAGAATTTGGATAAAGTTCTGGTATTCTATCTCTAATAAGTTTAATCATATTTTTGCCTTCAATTTGTTTTTTCAAAATTTTAGTACAGAAGTGCAAATTGCACAAATGTAGTTGTCATTAATCGAGTATGAAGTCATATGATATCCCGGATATTGCCATTCAGCATTTTCGTTACGTATAAGATTTGGAAACGAAGAAATAGTGATACCTTCACCGTCACATTTGAGCCTAGCTTCTTTCAAGGTCCAAATTTGGTAAAATCGATTCCATACATTGGACTCTAAAATCCAGTTTTTTTCATCTTGAGACAAAAAGTAATCCATAGTCTTTAAAATATCCTCGTCTCTATTGATAAATTCGATATCAACGCCAATTTTATGCTTACTTATTCCAATCAATGCATTTTTTTTTGAATGAGAAATATTAAACTCTACTCCAGCATCTTTTAAATAAGGTTTTCCTTTTTTTGTATAAAAAAAAGTCACATCTTCCGGAAAAACTCCCAATATATCACCAATAATTTTTTTCGCTGCAAATCGACATATTGCAAATTCATTCTGATGAGTAAGGTGATAAAAATTTTTCATACGTTTAAATTCTGCATCATCCAACACAGACTGAGCGACCACTACTTCTGATGTTCCTATATTTTCAAGATTTACAAACCAAAGATGACATTCTTCATGCAGACTTGACAACGTTTTCAAGCGTTTTAATAATGTTATCAATGACATTAGGCAGAAACTCCTTTATAAAAAAATGTCCACCATTTTCATACCGTATAAATTTAATTTTGGGACAAAAATCTTTCCAAGCCTCGAGGTTTTGATATTCGCACAATTGGTCATCAACAGCATACATCACCAATGTAGCTCCAGCAAAAAAGCCTTCGTTTTTAAATCTATATTTAGAACACAAAATAAGATCTGTTCTCAATGTATTAAGAAAACATGCATATTCGCTTTTTGGTTCTACGGTAAGCATTTTTTTATTATATGATCCATTGCCGATCATAAGTAATAATAAATCCTCATCAGATAACAAATGTAGATGTTTTGCCTTTTCCCAATAATTTGGAGCATCACCGCCACTTAAAATAAGTGCCATTGGTTTTATCTTTAGGCGAATGGCGGCCTCGTATGCCAATATACTACCCATGCTGTGGCCAAAAATTGCAAAAGGGCGATCAACATATTGTTCTATAACTTCGATAATTTCTTCTAAAAGTTTATTAATATCCTTTGAACATTCTTCATGTGCACAATAAGATCTTCCCGGAAGCTGTAAAGGACATAATTCAATCCAGCTTGGTAATAGCCTTTTCCAGCTTAAATAAAATTCAGCAAATCCACCGGCATAAGGCAAACAAAAGAGCCGAATTTTTGCAGAATCCTTCTTCTCAAAATATCGAACCCAATATTCATGTTGCATTATTTTTACCTCTTATTTTACATTTTGCATGCTTTATAAATTCACCTAAAGTAGGAAATTTAAAAAAGTCCAAAACACCAATTTTTCCCTCAAATTCACTCGGTAATTTTGATATACATTGAATTGCCATAAACGAATTTCCACCCAAATCAAAAAAATTATCTGTTAGCTGTAGAGTTGTTTTACCAAGGAGCTTGCCCCATTCATTCTTTATGGAATCTTCTAATGAAAGGGTTGTTTTTTTAGATATAATTTTTTCGTTTGTTTGCGGCAAAACGACAAATTCATCTCCAACAAAAACATATCCCGGAACAATTTCACGTCGACCAAAATATTTATCATGCTGAACATTCTCGGAGCATGCTCCAAACTCAAGTTTTTGAATCAACTCTTCACAAGAACTAAAGTTGTAATTTTCTCTAAAAAAATAACCGCGATCTCTTTGATTTATAGTTGCAACACATCCTGCAAGGTTGATTTCTGTATTTTCTTTGAAAAATTTAACTAAGCGCTGCTTCTCTAGGTTTAGAGATATTTGATTTTTTGCAGACAAGGTTATGGATCCACTTTCAAAAGTTTTTTGTGGTTCCAATAGATTACCTTGATATGCTTGCAAAATCATGTGAACATTTGTGCCTCCCATTCCTAAAGATGTAACTCCAGCTGTATATTTATTATCCGAAATCCAGTCAATTGGATGCGATAAAACCGTAATCAATTTTTGATAAGGCAAAATCAGTGGATTGAGCTTTTCAAAATTTAACGTGTGTGGAAGAACCCTGTGAGAAATAGCAAGACATGTTTTTATAAAACTAGCAATACCTGATGCTATATCTAAATGTCCAATATGAGGTTTTATAGATGATAAAATAAGCGGGCGAGTTCTTTTTTTAAAAGCTTCAACAATTGCTCTTACCTCTATAGGGTCTCCCAACATAGTACCCGTTCCATGCGCTTCAATAAAATCAATATCATCAAAATCTAAATCTGAAATTGCCATAGATTCTTTTATCAACTCAATTTGTTGAGGCAATCCTGGAGCTGTAAAGGCGACCTTACTTTTCCCATCATTATTGACAGCGGATCCCTTTATGAGGGCAATTATCGGGTCACAATCTGCAATGGCATCATCTAATCTTTTTAAAAGTACAGCGCCAACACCATCACCCCTAACCGTTCCAGAAGCTCTGTGATCAAAACTATAAATTTTACCATCCTTTGAACCAATAGAGTCTTTTTGATAAACATATCCTTCGTAAATTGGAAAAGATAAAGCTACTCCACCAGCCAATGCCATATCACTTTCATGAAATAATAAGGATTGGCAAGCCAAATGTATAGCCAATAATGAACTAGAACATCCAGATTGAACAGTTAGTGAAGGGCCTCGACAATTTAAAAGGTACGATAATCGTGTTGCTAAAAAATCTTTATCATTAAGCAATTGCAAACTAAGTGTATCGTAATTTTCTGTTACATTCTGGTTAGGTAAGAGGTGTTTGTAAAGGTATCCAGGAAATCCACAGCTTGTAAAAATTCCTAGTTTAGACTTTATCTTAAATGGATTATAACCAGCAGATTCTATAGTTCGAAATGCCGTTTGAAAAAATAATCTATGTTGAGGATCAAGTAATTTTGCTTCTCCGGAAGAAAAGCCAAAAAATTCTGCATCAAAATTAAAAGGAGCTTGAATTAATCCCTTATAGGGCAAATAATTTTTGCCTAAATCTTTTACTTGGTTGAATATTGATAAGTCTTGGATAGCCGTATTATTAGCATTGAGAACTTTCCAAAGTTCCCATGGATCATTGGCCATTGGAAATCTACAATCCATTCCGATAACTGCTATATCAAATGCCATATTTTATATCCCATCTCGAATAGACTGTTCTACATAGCAAGCTAAAGATTTTATTGTTGCATACTGAAAAACATCAACAGCATCAACCTTAAATCCAGATTCTGAAAGTTTGCTCGCCAATCTAACTATGGTAAGTGAATGAGCACCAAGATCGAAAAAGTTTTTATCAATATCAAAAACGGCAACTCCTAAAACATCTTCAAACGCTTTCTTTACTGTCAATTCAGTTTTTGAAAATTCTTGATATTGCTTTTTGTCTTCAACTTTTTCGGTTTTCATTAGCTTAAGCTTTTTTATATCAATTTTGCCATTTATAGTACGAGGAAATTCATTAACACAATAAATATAATTTGGAACCATGTATGGAGGTAAATTTCTTTGTAAATAATTTTTTAAATCAGCTATAACCATATCTGATTGTAGGTATAGGCATAGATAGTCCTCATTGTTGATTGACTCTAGCAATGCCACACAAGCTTTTTTACAATATTCATAAGCCTTAACCTCAACCTCTGGCAACTCAATTCGATATCCTCTTAATTGAATTTGCCTATCAAT
>Ga0265297_10002219_pt1 | contig 40812 bp, 40 predicted proteins | sample Munlanlwell13791_FD_192502 | JGI IMG/M metagenome (GOLD analysis project Ga0265297, IMG submission 192502) | Leachate microbial communities from a municipal landfill in Southern Ontario, Canada - Leachate well 137-91 | ecosystem: Engineered > Solid waste > Landfill > Unclassified | place... | reverse complement strand
GAATGCTCGTTTACCCCCAAGCACTTAAAGTTATTTGCGTGCGGTATGCCTGCCGGCACTTTCCTCCACACCCCCCTCGAAGGCTACCGCACGCTCTTTCCAATCAAAATCACCCAAACCACCCCTTTACTCACAAAACCCACAAGGCTGGGCGGGGATATTTCTTTCAATTTTAAGCCCTTTCCCCCCGTATAGCCGATAGGACAGCTTTAAAGTTTTATTTCTACGCTTCGTAGGCTGCAAGAACCACTTCTTGCAATTCATTTTTTGCCTCAGGCGTTAAGAATTTGACGGTATCGTAATACTTACCGTCTCCGGCTAATTGCGAAGGCATAGCCGCGAACAGCCCGCCGTCTTTTTTAGCCATAACCCTGACACCTTTTATCAAAACCGCATCAGCGACTTTAATATCTACAAAGGCTTTCAAGGCGTTTTCGTCTTTTTCGACTTTATAAACCCTGGCTACTTCAATCATGATTTTCACCTCCTTTCGATTTGTTTTTACTTGTCTCATGTAAACCTCCTTTCTTTTGACGACGGAAATTAAAACCCAAGAACTTGAAGCACTTTGTATCAGGCAAACCAGATACAAAGTGCGCCTTTTGTCAAGAAAACAGGGACTGCCCGAAAGAAACGAGCGCCAAGCGAGTGAGTTTCCTGGCGTCTTTTGAAAAAATTGAGACTCCCCGCAAGGGGCAGAATACTTCTGATACCTAAAAAGCCTTTCCGAGGCAAACCACGAAAAGGCTTTTAGGTAGAGATGAATTTTTTCAAATGATTTTCTTGAGCAAAAGTCAGGATTGGGTTATTGTAGGCGGATAAAAAGAAAGGTGGATTACTGTAAGAAACAAAAGAAAAAAACATTTAGTTCAAGAAATGCTATAGTCGATTATTCTATAATCCGAGAACTAATTTTCACTATCATTCACACATAATATTAAGGAGTGTGACCGTATACGAGTTGAAGATTTCCATAAATAAGGAAACACGACGTAAAACGGATTGACGCGACATTTAAAATGCCCGAATCTGTGTACTTAAGTGGCGGTGGATACTGAACGCGTTATGCGCACCATCAAAGAAAACATTGTCTGGCCTTATGAGTAGGATAATCCGTTCGACTTTGAGGTCGCTCTCGGTAAATGGATCAACGATTACAACACGGACTTCCCGCATCAGGGATTAAATAACATGACGCCGCAGGAGCGTCATGAATCGTTCGTTCACAAAGAGCTGACTCTAACTTGAAAACCCCTTGACTAATGGGGAGCATTACACCACTCTATCCCCTGCTCCGGGACTGGCTTGTTCCTGAGCCTTGTGAGTTACTATTTCCAAATACTTCTTGGCTTCTCTGAGTTCGGTTTCTGAAACTCCACTTCTCAACAAATATGCACAAAATTTACGGACTATATCATTAGTTAATTCATCACTTAAAGTAATAATCCTATCGTAACCTGAGTGTAAATTCTCTTTTGATAGCGTGAAGTGAGAAGGGTATTCTATTTGACCACCAACAAATAATGGTGTCTTGGACAAGATCCGGAACTTCCCTGAAGTGAGTCTTGCATTATCATTAATCGCCTCTGCCAGATGTTCTCCAGTCATTAAATTGGTTTTTATAGGCATTATTTTACAAACCAAAACTTGAGTACAATCAGCTCTGCTGATATCACAGCGGGGTGTGACGACAAATAAAAATTCATTCGCATTCTTATTTTTAAATATGTCCCCTGTCCACACGGGATACGCACTCATTCGTCTATAATAGTGTTCCACAGAATTGAGCCCCACCTCTTTTACATCTGCACCCTCTTCATAAGACGCAGTAAGATTATGAACGAGAGACCTTAACGCAATCCTTGTAAAAACTTCTTGAATCCTGACTTTACAATCTCCATTAACGCTATCTTTTATGGCCTTTATTATTTCCTCTATCTCATTATTACGAAACTGTTCGGTAAATGCTTTGTGCAACTCCTTAAGATAACTTTCCTCAAGAATTCCACCTGAAGAAAAGAGATCAAGAAATCCAGTATCATTCATGAGTTTTATTTTTTCACAGATCGCTTGGATAGAGCTCCCGCTTTTTTCTATCTTGAAGATTGTCCCCTTATTTTCTAAATCATTGAAAAAACTTGAAAACCCACTATGAATAAAGATAGGTATTCTATAATGATCAAAATTACTAACTATATCGGCCTTAATCTCAAAACTATGTGACACCTCTTCTCCCATGTTTTTAGCCAAATCAAAAATTAATACTTTAACTTGTCTCATAAACGCCACATCTTTAAGGAGTTTGCCGAGTTCCACTGAATCGGAAATGCCTCGAAACGTGAATTCAGGAAATATTTGATCTGAAACAGTTTTAAAGTTCGTGAGCATATCTGGTTTATCATCAAAATACAAAATAAATTTATACACTTTTAACCACCTTCTTCATTAAGAAAGCTGGTCCGCTTTTTCTGTTTTCAGCCCACACTTCCCAGTCATGAGCCTGTAGTATATTTCGGGTAAAAGACAACCCCAAACCCGTAGCATTTTTCTCTGGTTTAGAAGTAACTCCATATTCAAATATCGTATCAATATAATTCTCGTCTTCTGGTATTAACGGGCCGTTATTAGACAAAACAAGGGTATCTTTATTTTCCAAAGAAATTCTGATAGCTTTTTTATCGCCATCACCTTGTTTTAGCCAATATACCGCATTATTAATTATATTAAGAAACGATATCCACAAGGCGTACTCATAATCTTTTATTTGATAATCTGCGAGTGAATCATCCTGCTGAATATCAATCTTGCTTTCCTCAATATCCTGCTTAAAAAGTACGCACACTTTCATAAATGTTTTCATGGGATAAAATAATTTTGGGCGTGCTATGCCGACTGCCGGCTCAAGGGATGATTTTAATTCATCAAGGACAGAAATTGCAGCTGACAAATTGCTGATATCTTCTATAAATTTTTCCCGTATTGCCTGCATTTCAATCTTGTCTTTTTTTAATTGGAGCGAATATCTTGTGCCGCCTAATTGCGCCAGTGGTTGTGCCAGCTCATGGTAAACCAGCTCCAGACTACTACCCAAAGAAGCCAACCTCTCAGAAAAAGTAAGAGTGTGCTCCATATTATCAAGAACAGTGGTAACGCTTTTAACAAAAGTTTCTGATTTTTTGATTATGTTTTTATCAGAAGTCGTACTACTAATATAATCAAGGTAAGCTATTGTATCTGGACGATTTAATCTGTTTTTGACTGTTCTACCCAAGCTATGCCTAAGCCTATATTGATATCGTCTTCTGCCAAGCTCAATAAGAATAGCTCTAATGATTTTTTTTAAATCGTTAAGGGCTTTGTTTTCATAAAAACCCTCTCTATTAGTTTTTTCATTTAAGCCGTCATTTTCAGGAGAGAACAAAAAGACATATCCTAATATTTGATTGGGTCCGATCGTCTGCACGGGTTGCTGAACACGTCTTTGCCCTAACTCCATCCAGTCTATTGCTTCTTCTCCATACGGTTTGACTCCAAAGCCATTTTTGGAAATCCTGAACCGCAAGAGCTTATCCATTAGCTTTCTTGCATAACTCCTAGACAACTCTCTTTGTGACTGTTTTAAAATATTGATAATTTTATCAATCGAATCAATATCTCTGTCATAAACACGAATATCAAAATAAAAAGACTTTACGTCCGATTCATCCTTCAATTCGGATTTAGCCTTGTCCCTTTTTCTGGATTTTTCGTCTGAAAACACATATTCTTTTGTTAATGAAAACTCTTTCTCCTGCTTATCCTTTTCCAGCCTCTGACAAGAGTAATGGCCCTTTACTGAACCATCATTATTAACAATGCCAAAAACCCGATAATCGTAATGCTGCAATATAGACAATGACTCAACTTCACGAAAGTTAACCTTTCCAGAGTCATCACGATCATCATAAAGATTAATTCCCAAAAGAAGTTTAAAACTGTCTTTTTTCTTTTGTTCAATAAACTTCTCACCAATGATCTTTCTTTTAAGCAGATCATCCTGGATATCACGAGTGATAAATAGTGGCGTGATTAACGTCCTAAATGCCATCATAAAGCTTGAATCTTCAACCTTAATTTCAGCATCACTAAAATCTTCTTTGACAATAGCCTCTATAGATTCATCCAATCCCTCAACGACAATCAGGGTACCATGTTCAAAATCATCTTTTAACCCGAATAATACTTTTAAAAGCAGACAATTTTCTCCAGTCTTCCTCTTCGCAAGAATATCCTTGTCCGAAAACACATTACGAATGGTATCGGTAGAACCACCGGGAAAAGAAATAGCACTTACTAAAACCTCTTCTTTAAATTGCTCCCTATTCAATGAAATCCAATTATAACTTTCTTCGTTTTCAGTTTTTGTTACAACGGAAAGATGATCCCCTAAAGCCATTGCAGCAAGACGCCCAATACCTTTACTCCCCAATAAATTTCTTTTAAAAACATTACTTTTGCCATCGCTATTCCTTTTACTGCTCATAGAGGGTTTTAACCATTCGCCAAATAAAACATTCTTATCCATACCACAACCACTATCAACAACAAACAAGAAAGACTTTTTTCGATCAGAATCTATATGTATATATACCTTGCAATCAATGGAGTCCGCATCATAAGAGTTCTTAACCAATTCACTCAGTGCTGTTGACGGGTGACCTATAAGCTCTTCTCCCATCTGAATAATGGCACGTGCCCCAAATTCAAATTTATAATCCTCTATTTTGGTCATTTTAAAACCTCCTTGAACCTCTCATATATGGTTTCTGCAATCCTTGAAGCAAGTAAGGGCGGAACAGCATTGCCAATCTGTTTAAATTTCTTGCTGTATGGCCCACAAAATACAAAATCATCAGGGAAAGACTGGATTCTTGCCGCCTCACGAGGAGTTAATGTTCTCTTTTGCCTAGGATGAATAAACCTGTTGCCATCTTTCTCAAGATGAGCGAAAACCGTAGTACATGGGGCATGCCATCTTTGTTTTCTGTATTTATCTTCAAAAGTTTCCATACCGTATTTTATAAGCTTTTCAGCCAACTTGGGCATTCTAGTCTGAAACTCTTTTGCAGTCTCACCCTCTTTCATGGCATCAAATAATTCAAGATCAGAAATCTGCTGGCTACGGGCAACATGATGATGCGAATATGCATAACCATTAGGCCTAACAAAATTAAAGTATTCTATGCCCGAGGGAGACATCTTATCCAGATAAACATGGAAAGCCTCATTATCAAACAACACCTGATCTTCACCGTTGTATATTTCAGGATTTTTTGATTTTACTTCTTTAATTTCTTCGGGGGAAAGTCCAGTATAAGTAACTTTAGCATTAACAAGAGGCAGGTCGCCTATGGCATCTGCGATTGTCACATATGGCAAAAGCCCCTTTTCTTTAAGGACTTTCGCGTCTTTTTCTGCCGGATTAAAATGTGTTGGTTCAACAAAAGGAACATTGACTTTTGTCCAGCTGGTTTTGATACCAACAAGAATAACCCTTTCCCGTATCTGTGGAACCCCAAAATCTGCGGCGTTTAGAGTAAAGAATTTTCGCCCGTCCTTTTTATTCTTAAAATTATAACCCAGTCTCTCAAAATCTGAGATAAGGAGATCGATGATCTTTTTCCCCTTGCTATCTTTCTTTGACAGAATGCCCCGCACATTTTCAATAATAACAATATTGGGCATTAATTCTTTGACAATCCTCCTGAATTCCTTATAAAGACCATCCCGCCTGTCTTCCTTAAATTTATCCATCTTTTTACCAAAACCTGACCGTGGACCAATAAGAGAGAAACTCTGACAAGGAATTCCCCCGGCGACAACCGACACCTTACCTTTACATTCCTCTATCAATTTTGCATGGATGGCTTTCTTAGTTAAATCTCCCTCGATAACTTTATCTTTGCCAAAATTCTTCCGTAAAGTCTCACAAGCGTATTTATCTATCTCGACGGCCCGGAACATTTCAAAGATAGGATTACCCCTCTCATCTTTGACAGATTCCAGCCCAAGGGCAAGTCCGCCCGCGCCCGCGAATAAATCCAATACTTTTATACTATTATTTGCCTTCATTTTTTGGGAATATAATCCTTGATTCTTTTTCGAGCTTTTCTGTAACACTAATATTCCAAGCCCGCATTGTTTTGTGCCATCTTTTGTATTTTAAAAAAGTGTCCCACCCACATTCAAGTATTTTAACAGGCTCCAGAAGATCATTTATAACCACTATAACAAGATACTCAAATTTCTTTTCTTCCGGCTCTTTTGAGTCCGGCGGATGAAAACCATAAAATACACCTGTCAGCTTATGAGGCAAGGTAACTGTCTTTATTGCATACCTCTCGCCTTTTCGGCTTAACGCATCTACGTTCTGAGTCCCTTCTGGAGCGGCTTGAAGATTTGGTTCGCGGGGAGTCGCATTATAAATCTCTATAGCAAGATGCTCCCCCCTTTCGCCTGAGATGTTCCTTGTTCTTATTAATTTTCTTCTCTTTAGCTCTTTAATTGTCAGGGCATAATTGTTCCATAAAATATCGTCATCCATCATCCCTATCTGTCCAAACAAACCGCCCATTCTATCTCATCCCTTTATCTTCGCAATAATTTTATCCGAACATCTATTTAAATTCTTTCTGATTTCATGCTCCCATATTCGAATCACAGTCCACCCTTCTTTTTTTAAGTAGGAATTTACCATCTTGTCTCTTTTTACATTAGCTGCGATCTTCTCACTCCAGAATTTTATGTTAGTTGCTGGCTTCCTAAAGCACTTCCTACACTTATGCCAAAAACATCCATCAACAAAAATCACCAGTTTACGCTTCCTCAACACAAAATCGGGCTGGCCAATAATGGATTTGGCGTGCTGGGAAAAATATATTTTTTGTTTACGAAGCTCTCTTGCAAATATGTTTTCAGGAGTTGTTCCCTTGGAGCGGATTGCCCGCATCGTTTTACTTCTAATCTCTCTGGTAACAGTATCAACCATTTTCACATCTCTTTCAGCCTTGGGGAAAGGAAGTTGATTTATTTCCAGAACGCATCACTAAACTTATCATATCTTCTTTCGCTTATAAATTTGATTAATCCCGTAGGCTCTGCGCTCGGAAACTCGCTGGCAATCTGGTTTGCAAGCTCCTTAAGCAACTTTTTACCAAGCACATCCTTATAGCCGCCCCTAAGGGCTTTTTCGTACCACTCTGCAAGCTTGCCTTCTGTAACGATACTCTGAATTCTTGCTTTCCATCCCATCTGGTTAAGCAATGATAGAATCATTTTTTCTTCCGAATCCTTGCACACTATTATTATCCTGTCAGCCGACACTGATTCGACGATACTTTCAGCCAATTCTTCGGTCAATGATAAATGTTTAATCTGCACTGCAACGCCAAAATTAGCCCACATGTCCAGACCTCTGTCAGAGGCATTCGTAACCCCTACCCTGAAAAATTTTGCGGAAGTCTTGGAGCATGGCTTTTTTTCTGAAATACTGAGAATTTGCTGGGCAAAATCCTGAAATTCTCTAAGCAGTCCGGATTTATCTTTGTCCAGAGACACCTCAACACTAATATTCAAGGCATCCACCAAAACAGAAAACAACGAATAAACAACAATTTCATACATTTTGTCTATGCTTCTGCGCAAACCTGGCTCTTGCCAAAAAAGGTTAAGAAAATCTTTTACCTGAAAAGAAGAGGGAGTTGCCTTGAGGCAATATCCAAGCCCCGTGGACATCTGAGTGTATCTAGCTTTGAAATTTATATAAATATACGCCTCGACAATGCCTTTTTTAGCCCTGTTCTCCTTACCCAAAATTTCGAATAAATGAGGTGGCATAGCATTTTCGTTAAAAACATCGTCTTGATACCTCGCGGAGGAAGTGCTGCATCTACCCAGAAATTCAGAACAAATAATATCTCGCCACTTCCTTGATTTTGTCCTGTATGATTCCAAATTATTCAAATTAACGTCTTTAACGACTCGGTCATGATAAAGAATCTCAGCAATCTGTATTGGTTTATACAGGTGAACTCTTGCTTTCTTGATTACTTTATCCAACGCAAATTTGGCTTCTTTCAGATTTGAACTCATCCTTAAACAACTCCTTCTGGGTTTCCGCAGATTTCTTCTCGGAAATCGCCTTTAACATTTGTTTTGCAACAGCTTTAATTACCGGCACGGCGACACTATTTCCAGCTAATTGTCTCATTTGCATATTTGAAACAACAATTTTAAAATCGTCAGGGTATCCTTGAAGTCTAAGCATCTCACGGGAAGACAATCTTCGTTTACCATTCACCAATAAATAATTATAAGAAGCTGAATGCCTTAATGCGCAGGAAAAAGGCAACACCGAAACATTTCCACCTTTATTTTCATGCCAAATAGAAGGACAAAAAGTTTTCTTATTCTTGACCTTATCAAGCCTTTTCTTTACGATATGCACAGAGGCAAAAAGTGAAGGATCAATCTCAGAATCATGCTCAAGAATCTCATTAAGACTCTTGTAACTTCCTACGGGCTTTGGAAACTCAAACTTTATGTTATCTTTAAAACCAACAATAAAAGTTCGCTCCCTCTTCTGAGGCAACCCAAAATCAAGCGCGTTAAGTATTTTATAATAAACCTTATATTTTAAACCTTCCAGCCTCTTTATAATTGTATTAAACGTCCTTCCCTTATCGTGGGACTTTAAATTCTTTACGTTTTCAAGTAAGAAAACGCGTGGCTTCTTTACCTCAAGAATTTTCTCAATATAAAAAAACAATGTACCCCGTGTATCAAAGAACCCATTCATACTCCCAATTATGCTAAATGGTTGACAAGGAAAGCCCGCCAACAAAATATCATGGTCGGGAATTTTCAAGGGATCAATCTTAGTTATATCCCCATGAGGAGTTTCTCCAAAATTAGCATGGTACATCTTCTGCGCCACAGAATCTATCTCAGATGAAAAAACGCTTTTACAGCCAAACTCTTCAAAACCTAGTCTAATACCACCTATACCCGCGAATAAATCAATAACCCTCAAATTCTGAACTCTTATATTATTCACCAACGTATCTTTTATCATCTTTCCCTCATTTACTTCTATAAACTCCATAGAAGAATAAGTTTCTAAGATTTATTTTTATCCATATACACAAATATTTTAAAATAAGCTATTTTACCTTGAAGACCGATACGGGATATTCGAACTTATAATGTCACTGTGTATCTTCCTTTTCTGCAGTAAAACATTTATTGTTTGTCTTATCTCTTTTATATTATCTTGATGACAAGGACCTATCACAACCTCTTTTATAAGTTGTGACAATTCTCTTCCGATATTTAAACAATAAAAAGTCACCAACCGATTGTTTCTTTCTTTGATATCTACTTCTACGCTTGGATTTGTTGCTATTCTGATTTCTTTTTCTTCCGCAAAGTGCTTATTTTTAGAAAATAGCCCAAAAGTCGCTCCATAAATACTCCGAAATTTATTGTCTTTTTCAGAAAATAATTTTCCTAATATTTTATTGCAAGCTCTTTCTTTCATCTTATCTGAATAAAAACATTTTCCAAAATAAAGGTCGTTTTCTTTGCATATTTTTCTTATTACTTGTGCATTAAAACCAATTGCAAGACCGAAACCGTCTTGTCCATAAACTCTCCATTGGTTTAATAAATTCCCCTTCGCGCATAAAGAAAAAACACATAAGTTAGACATATTGCCAGCATATATCTCCGCTTCTTCTATCCGATTAATTAAGTCTCTGTGTTCTTTATTCTTTTTCGGCAAACGCAAACGATTATAAAAGAACCTTTGTCCATCTTCAAATTCAGTGAGATCATTTAAATATGCAATATGGGTTAAATGTAGCGATTGAGATTCTAAAATACTCTTAAAAGTGCTAAGAGTAGTATAATGATATATTATTTTTTCTCTAACTGGCCTCAAAAAGTCCCTATAATAACCCATTTTGTTAAAATATCCTTTTTATAACATGTATATATTATTTTATATAAATTGTATTATATCGCAGAAAAAGCAGAATGAGCAAGATTATTTGCAATCGTGAAACTACTTTGCAAAAAATAAAGTTACTGATTCTTACACAATCAAAAATTCAAATATAAAATTAAAGCCTTCCATTGATAAATGTCAAAGACATTACTTAGAAAAAGCATACTTTGCCCACAACTCATACAAGCTTTTCCCATATCAATTATCAATATTACCATTATCATTTGTTCTCAAGACAGGTAAATACATATCCCCCTTATCCTGTTTTTCATTACTTTCATCAAAATACGAAGTTGTCCCATCCTCGTTTATTATGGTATTCAGTTTTTCCTTCTCCGATTCTGATAGAATACCTGCCACAGCTTCGTTATAATCTTTGTAAATCTGGCGCTCTTCCTTAAATCTTTCCAGTTTCTCTTTCAGGTAGTCATAATCCCGCTGAAGCACTCCCCTTTGCACGTCGTCCAGCCCCGGCGCGCGCATTGCCTCCAACAAGTCATCCATTGCCTGCCTGTATTTAGCAATGGTTTTATAATAAGCGATATCCGAAGATATCTTGGAAACCGCGATATACTGCTTAGACTTGGGCATCAGAGCTATATCTCTGATCTGCTCCTGCGTTACCGGATTATTTGGCAAGGACAGTTCTTGCAGAGCATCCGAAGATATGCTCTTAGAGCTAACATACTCTTCCAAAACAGAAAACATCTTCTCGGAAGTACCTATTCTAAACTCATCATTTACTTTGTAGATGGACTTCTCCCCCTTATTATTTTCAATCTGGGACGCGGTAATAGTGGTTTCCCCGACAACGGAACCGATAAATTCTTTTCTTTCCTGCGGAATATTAATTTTATTAAAGATATCCGAAAGCACATTTATTTTACCCCCCTGGGCCAGGGAAACACCTTTGGCATCTTTCAGGAAGGCAAACGGGTCCTTACCTTCTTTACATACTTTTAAAGCGCTATCGATATCCAGGCCGGCGGCAACTTTCTCTTTAACACACTCGCTTTCGCTTTTCTTCCTAAGTTTGTCCATGTATTCGCCGGCCGCCTTCTCAATATCCTCGCACTGGGCATACCGCAGGCCCAATCGCATATTAGTCATGGCATTAAAATGTTTGATGATATCTGCCAAGGTCGGCGAAACATACTCTAAAAGCAGCATCGGCGCCGCCGCTATCGCTTCGCTTGCTATCCCTTTTAGATAATCTGCCAATATCTGCTCCGAGAAAACGCTGTTAAAACTGGCGGCAAGATTAAACCCGCTGCATCCTTTTGAGCCGCTGACGATAGAATACCCCACTTCCGGGTCATCAACCGGCACTGTCGGCCGATAATCAATTCCTCCCCGGTAATAGAATCCAGACCGATCCTCGGAAATAGCGTTTTGGATGGTATAAGTACTCGTAGCATCCTTAGAAAAGATATCCGCGTAACCTGTGTTTCTTAACAGCAAAAACAGAATCAACGAAATAATGGCTTTTTTCATTCAAACAGTTTTAATATTTTGTCTTTTTCCACAAAACCCGAGAGAAAATATCTCTGGTTCTTCCGGTTAAATACCGCGATAGTCGGGTACGAATTAACCTTAAAAAGGCTGCTCATACCTTTATCCTGCCTGACAGAGAACCCGAATCCCTCTAATTCCCGATCGGAAAACCCGTTGGCAAAAGCTTCAATCCTGATTTCCGGATAGTTAAGGTAGATATCTTTTATTACCCGGGACTCTTTTTCACATGCGGGACACCCATTTAACATAAAATAAAACAGGTAATTCACCCCGCTCTTGACATCCTGAACCTCGTTAGCGCCGACCGCAGAACTATCCTCAAGTAAACTCTTTGCTTCTTCCATAGATACGAGCTCCTTTGCTTCTTTGGCAAGCAAATCCTGGGCAATGATAAACTTTTTAATCCTTTTCAGGTTCCAGCCTAAATATGCCTTTGCGTTCTCCTGATCAGGCTTTTCCAGGAAATCCCGAACTTCCTTGGGCGGCAGATATATACTTACCTTACCGGACGGACTGATGATCGGCTCTGCCCATTCATCGACGATGATTTCCGGAGATTGTTTATTCTCCACCTGATCGGGATATTCCAACACCTTCGCCGCCTCAAAGAAATCAATCCTTTCATACTCGAATACGCCTCTTGCCTGCGCAACCGAAAAGTGCGATAAAACCGTCAAAAGCAAAAGTATATTCCGTTTCATTATTCAAGGCTTGATATAGCCGCGCGTAAATCAGTCTGTCCCGTAAATTTAACCTGCTTACCGTTATAGCTAACCACATAGGCCGGCGTCTTAGAGACGGAGAATTCTTTCGCCAAGCTGCCGCTCAAATCAATGCTGAATTCAATCCCGTTGCTAAAAAACTTCTGTTTTCTAAGCAATTTCCCCTTAAGATTCTTCATTTCACCGACAATCACGCCTTTGACTTTCCAGGAAGGATTGTCTCTCTTGAATTTAACCAAAGCGTCGACCGCGGCATCAGAAGAATCGCTAAGCAGATCAATGAATAAAACAACCTCATTAGCGTAGGTATTCTTTTTATTAAAATTATTGGAAATTGTTTTCTCTATTGCCGCAACTTTCCCGCTTAGATCCGGATTCAGGTTCAACGAATCGCTTTTACATGCGCTGCATGGGTTTTCCGCTACAACCGCTTCTTTTTCATCAAAGAACCCCGCTCTTGCCAAGCCCGAGGATAGCAATAGAAATAAACTAAAAATCACGATTAATATACGCAGCATATTCGCCTTCGCCAATAAACCCACAGATATTTTCCGGAAGTAGAGAGTTTCCCAGACTCCCAGCTTATCGGATTCTGCCCTATCTTGATGCACCCGGATTGGGCAGGATAGATTAATTCCAACTTATCGCTTTCAAAAGAAGGGACAAAACCTGTATTTTCCAGAACAATATGGGCAGTGGAGCCTAAAAGCGAGGAAATGCTTACAGCCCGCACCGCCGCCACAGCGCTTCCCACAACTTCGCTTTGATGCGTAATAAAACCGCGCCTTGGATAAGTTGGCCCCCAGAACCCCATACACAGGTCATCCAGGAACGCGCCGGTTACGCTACAAGTTAAACCACTTGCCGCTGAAGCCATGCTTTTAGGATGCTTTGCCTCCATTGTCCCTACCCGCCATTCCAAAGAGTCCAATTCAGAAAGATATTTGACAAAAGAACCCGTTGAAAGCTCATCAGGACACTCTGTATCTATGAACGACATAATCTCCTCTCTTAGAGGAAACTCATACACATGCGCTTCGTTAAATTGCAGATTGGTCCCGGACAGTTTTGCAGAACTGGACCCGCTTGAAACAGGCACTGTTAATTGCGTCATCCCCGACATAAGGCTTTTAGCTGCCTGCCCTGCGGAATCAGCGATAACCGACTTTAATGATTCGATCACCGTATCCCCCGGCCGCTTGACGGTCTCAACAAGCAAAGCCGGTTCCCAATACATAATTACGATCCCGGGGGTATCAGGAGGCTTAACGCATACCCCGATTACCCGAAGGTCTATGCAATTCCAACTGACCAAACCCGCAATATCGCTAATCTCTAAAGCAAAACTTTTTCCCGACAGGAGAAAAAGGAGCAATAAAATAGAACTGAAGACCCACCTGACTAAAAACGGCCTAAACACAAAACAAGTTAACTTCATCGTATTCTCATAATAAAACATAGGGCATAATAAGGGCCTAAGTTGTTATGCGGCCTTCCTCCCCCGGCACTGCTGGTAATTGAGTTCCTGGTCCCGGTACACAAAGGAGAACTGTGTCCATCATACCTACTGGGAAATATCGGCTCATTATAGGTATGCGAATGCGCGGGCATCTCATCAATGGTCAAGGTATGGTATGCCTCCCCGCCGGTTTTAGTTAAACTGCCGGAAACGCCCGTCATCGCCACGCCGCCGTAATCCTGTCTTGCTCCCACCACGAACCTATCCCTTAAATCAGGCGTTCCATTACTCCCGTTACAAAGCTGCCAGCCGCTGGGGATAGAAGCAACAGTCCCCGACCAAAGAACGATTGCCCCTATGGAAAGCGAGTCGTTTTGCACGCTCCCCGGGACAGGCAGAGTACTGACGATGACAGTTCCGGACACGGAAGCCGCAGGCAAATCCCTTGCCACCAAATTCGCCCATTCCTGGGGCACGCTGGTGGAAACCGTAAAAGAGTTTGAACCGGAAGAGATCGAATACGCGTTTTGCCAGGGATTATGAACAACCCAGGCAGGATTCAGGTACCCTGCGCTCTGCAGGGCTTGAATACTGCCCGGCCAGGCATTGTTAGCCGCATAATACGCAAGAGCCGCCTGCTGTATTACGGACATCTCTAAAGCGGTCTTTTCCCCGGCTTTGACCTGCATCCTTTTAATAAAAACAGGAGTAATGGCTGAGGTAAAGATAGCCAGAACCCCAAGGACGATGCACAATTCAATAAGGGAAAAACCCTTTTTATTCCTTGTAGATGTATTTTTTCTCATATTTCAACTTCCAGGTTCTTGTTTCCGGGGGTGTGGTGATACTAATCAAATCATTACTCCCTTGATTTATAACCACAACCTCGCTGCCGTAGCTTTTGCCGCTAACCAGGCCTTTTGGCAAAAGCGTCGATACCGATAAACTGAACGCATTTGACGTGATTATATATGCGTTGCCAAAAGGATTAACAGCTGTTGATTGCTGTGTCAGATAGCCGGGGCGCAGGTCGGCTGAACTTGCCGGCCAGGCCCCGTGCTCGCTGTAATACCCACTACTTGCGACAGCTATCGCATTCAGTTCTTCGATTACCCTTTGCGCTGAAGCCGCCTGCCGTATTTTTGCCGCAGAACAAACAACCGCGGCAAGAAATACGCTTGCCACTATAAACACGAGGCTCAGTTCAGCCAGGCTAAAACCCCTCCTTTTCAAAACGTTACTGTCCATGTGCCGGATGAATAACTTGTCGACGCCGCGCTGTTGACAAACAAAACCGAAAGCCGCGATGCCGCGGAATTACCTACGCCGGTCAGCGAAATATCCACCTTACCGGTATCGGTATTCGGGGCTATAACGTAATTCCCTCCCCAGGGGTTTGAACCTGTGGCATTAAAACTCGCCGGCAAATACCCCAAGGACTGCAACCCGGAGATAGTTATTCCGCTGTAAGTCATATTCCCGGACGCGATATAACTTTCCGCCGCGGTCCTTAACGCCTTGACCGACTCTGAAGCCGAATGCACCTTGGCATTCTCCCGTACGCCGCTGGTCAACCCCACCGCCATGATCATGACCGCCACAATGCTGATAACCAAAACCAGTTCTATCAGCGTGAACCCTCCCTTATTCCTCATTTCTCCCACCTCCTTTTGGTTAAAATTTTACATTGCCTCCCGCGATACTCGAAAGATTGCTGTAAACCGGAATAATAAATGCCGAGACAATAAACAATAATATCCCGGCGCAGATCAACAAAAGCGCCGGTTGAATAAGGCTTAAGATAACCCCGATACGCCTTGAAACCTTATTAAAGTAATACCTGGAAAGATTCTGTAAATACTTATCAAGCGCCCCCATCTCTTCGCCCTTTCTTACCGAATAGTAGATAAAAGACGGGAAAAACCGGTCTTTTTCTAAAGCCTGCCAAAAGCTTAATCCGCTGGCAATATAATCGTTAAGCTTTTGAATCTTTTTGGCTAAAAAACAATGCGCAGTCGTCTCCTTGATTAAACTTAACGCTTCGGCAATATTAATGCCGTTTCTCTGCAATACCGCAAGGTTTGAGAAAAACGCGCTAAAAGCTATATCTTTGGCAACCTGGCCTATCAGCGGAATTCTGTAATAGAAAGCGGCTATCCTGTCGTTGCGGCTTTTCTTGAATCCTGAAAAGGCAAAAACTGCGGCACCCGGAAGAAGTATCCAGAGGAACCAGAAGTTCTTCAGGAAATGGCTTAAGATTAAAAGCAGCCTGGTTGAAAAATAACTATTGTTTGTTACAGGCAGGAGTACTTCTAAATGAGGAATCACCTTAAAAGAAACATAAAGCATTATTGCAATCAGCATACAGAACACAACTATAGGGTAAATCACCGCGCTCTTTAGCCCACGCAGAAATTCCGCTTCCCGGGAATAATACCTGGCTAAATCCTCAAATACCTGTTCAAGAGATCCCGACTTCTCGCCGACTTTAAGCATATTTAATACCAGCCATGGGAAAACTCCTGTCTTCTCAAAGGACTTCTCCAGTGAAAAACCGTTAATAAGTTCCTGGCCGATACCGGATAAGGCTTTAGTCAAAACCGGATCAACAGTTGATTCCTGTAAAGCGGCTACCGCTTCATTTATACCGATACCTGCTTTCAACATATTTACCAGATCCTCAAAAAACACCGCCAACGTTTGCGGCTTGATAGTTCTTTTCTCTAAAGCAAACCTCAATGAATGAAGAAAATCCGCTTCCAGGGATAAAATGTAATATTTCTTCTCCATTAACCTCTTCCTGACCTCTGAAGAAGAACCTTGGTCTATACCGTTGATTTCATTGCCGGTTTCCGATAGGACGCTGTATTTGTAATACATTTATCCTGCCACCCTCATTGCTTCTTCAAAAGAGGTTACCCCTTCACGCACGAGCCTTGCCGCGTCCTGTTGTAAATCCATAAAGCCTTTTTCTTTACTCGCGCGCCTGATGCTGTCTAATTTCCCAAGGCCGACCAAATCACGGATATCATCGCTAAATTGCAGCACTTCGGCAATTACGGTGCGTCCGCGGTATCCTCCCTGGCAATGCGCACAACCCCTGGCTTTGTAGACGTGGATTTCATTCTCCTCTTCCTTAAAGTAATTCTTAAAAGATTGCGGCACGTCATCTTTCTTAACAACGACGCGTTTCCTGCAAAATACGCAAAGCTTGCGGATCAGCCTTTGCGAGACAACGCAAAGGATACTATTCGCGATATAGGACAAATCCACGCCTAAATCGTGCAGACGGTATACCGAATCCACGGCAGTGTTCGTATGCAGCGTGGATAAAACCCTGTGCCCGGTAATGGAGGCGCGTATCGCCTCCTGGGCCGTATCAGGATCCCGGATTTCCCCGATCAGGATAATATCCGGGTCATGCCTTAAAAAGGCCCTTGCGGCATGGGCAAAGGTTATCCCCTGTTTTTCGTTAATCTGTACCTGATTTATAAGCGGCATCTTGATTTCTACCGGATCTTCAATGGTAATGACCTTAGTGGAAATAGCTTTAATCCGGTTCAGGATGGCATAAAGGCTTGTGGTTTTTCCGCTTCCGGTAGGGCCGGTAATGATAATAATGCCGTGCGGCTTGGCAATTACCCCTTGTATGGCCTCAAGGTGAGTTTTGTAAAAACCCAGGTTTTCCAAAGAGATCAGGGTCTTATTTACATCCAAAAGCCGTAATACCAGCGCAGGGCCGTGAATGGAAGGGATACAGGATACCCGCACATCCACCGGATGCTCGGAATAACGGTGCTCAAACCGCGCGTCATGAAACTTATGAAAGTCGCTTACGGTGATCTCCGCCCTGCTGAATACCACATTTATCAGGTTATTGTGCATCTCTAAAGGAATACAAAACTTAAAATAAAGTATCCCGTCAATTCTAAACCGAATCGCGCTTATTTTCTCTTCCGGTTCAATATGGATATCGGTCGCGTTCTGGATAATCGCATCGTCAATAAGCTCATCTATCAGTTCCTTAAGTTCGTTGCCGACAATGCCGGTTTCCTTAATCCGGCTGATTTTTCTTTCGATCTCCTTGATTTTCTTCTGCTTTTTAAGCAGTTCCAAATGAGAACGGATTGCGCTTTCGCTCCCGATGTAACACTCTTTTCCGCGCAAACCTTCGCTTGCCAAGAAATCGGTCGCCTCGGTATCAAAAGGATAGGCAAAGACAAAACTCAGCTCATTATTAGCTTCCACAGGAAGAAATACCCGGTCTAAGAGAAAATCCAGTCCTATCTTTTCTATTACCGGGATATTCAAGACGTATTTCTTGTTAAAATACCTCCAACCGACTTGCTTGCTTAAGGCTTTGGCTATCTCCTCATCGCTCGCGAAATTATAATGCTTGAGGATACGTCCTAACCTTTGTCCCGGGCTGGTATTCTTTTGGATAGTCAGGGCGAACTCAAGCTGCTCTTTGCTGATCGCCCTGGAGTTCAAAAGGATATTTCCGATTCCCTGTACAGGCATTTTTAGTTTATGAAGTTAAGTTTAAGTATGCTTCCGTCAACTTGCCTGAAAGCAACCCCCGAAGGGTCAATCCCTTCCACGGTTAATTTTGCAGCGATGGAATCACCTTCTTTAAAACTGTACGGGACGCCCTTGAGGCTGATCTGGCCTTTTTTTAGATTATCCGTTATCACCAAAAGCAGTATTTTTATATCTGCGGCATCCACTAACGGTTCTTTTACTGCTGGAACAAGCGGGTCAGCGCCAGAGGCGGCATTAGTCTTAATTTGAGGAAGGACTTTATCGATCTCGAATATCTCCTTTTCCGCCTGCTTTTTCTTTAGCAAAAGATCACTTTTCTCAAGGTCAAGCTTGATCACTTCAAGTTCCTTCTGTTTATTCTCCAACACCTCCCGATAAGCTCTTATTTTTTCAAAGTTCTGTTCAGAATCATCCGCCGGCGTCGTTTCTTCTACAAGCGCCTCAACCTTGCCCAGAGTTGAAGCCTGGGGAAGAACCTTATCTTCCTGCGCTTGAGGCTTTAGATTGTTATCGATCTTATCAACCGCCAAAAGATTGTCCTGGCAATATGCGTATTTAAACCCGGCTACGAAGATAACCAGCAATAGAAACAAAATCTTTCTCATTTTAGCTTTTCCTCCTTCTCTAAATTCCGTAAAGCCGCAGGGTTAGATTAAGGGTATTCTTTTCCAGCCGCGCCTCCAAAACATCCACGGGCATAGATTTAAACATCTTATAAAACGCATTCAACAAATAGACATCCTGCTGCTTCTTTAACTCAACCCGACATAAAACATCAACGCAGCTTATCCCTTTATATTGTGATTCTTTATTAAAGAACTCCCGGATATTCACGAGATCCTTTGCGCCAAGTATCTTAACTTCGCAGCCAAGGCGGTAATAAAAAGAAAATTCTTTCGCGCGGTTAAATAATTGCAGATATAATTTCTCCAGCGAAAGAGGCTTCTCGCTTTGATACCGGGACAAAACATCCTGTTCCTTTCTAACCGCGCTGATAGCCGCGGTGGTTCTCTTTATCCCGTCATTAAGAACGCGCGTATCCGCGGCAAAGGTGCATAACAAAACCAGCAAAACGGAAATCAGTATCCAAAAAAGAAAGGTTATTATTCGCATAGTCTTTAAAAGTTTAGAGAGCAGGCCGGCGGCTTCCGAAACAAGCCGGGCCGGCCACACTCCGGTTTTAACCGCTATTTTTTGGGATCCTCCTGAGTTCCCTGTTCCGCAGCGGTTTGGTTTTGCTTAGAAAGAAAATCAACCTTTTCATTATCCAGGAATATACATAAGTCATCCTGCCCTTTCTTTGCCCAAGACCCCCTTACCGGTATACCGCAGACCTTGCCCACAAAATACTCGTTATGCTGCTTGCTCACCCTGCGCGTTATCTTCCCAATAATAAAAGACACCCTGCACCTCCTTTGTTTTAGATAATATCCAGGGCTACCCTTAGCCCCGGATTGTCTTTTAGCAGAATGTTCTCTATCCTTGCATGCCTGAAGGCCGCGTTCAGGCTCATCTTGGTAAACGGTTCATCTTTCGCTTCTAAAAACACGATTGCCTCAAACCTGTAGCGGCCGCCAGGCATACCTTGAATAACTGCCGACTCAAGCGAATATTCAGGAGGCATTGACTCAATAAACAAACCCAGCAAATAAGGGAAATCCACCTTTTTCCCGTGCCTTAGGATATCTTTATACTTCTCCCGACAGGCGCGCTTTAATGCTTCATTACAGGAAGCTTCTTCAATTTGTAAGTTCTTTAAACGCGCGGAAGCGGCCTTATTTATGCCCAGACTTCCTAAAAACATAACTACCACCCCTGCCAGAACGCCAAGCATTACAAGGAAACGGGAAACGCGCTTCCGGGCCTCTTTTATCCGTCTTAAGCGGATAAACTGCTCAGGCAGCATGTAATGCATTGAAAATTCCCCATGTTTCAGGCCGCTTAACGCCGGATAGGGATCCTGCAGAAAAATAATATTCTCTTTTGTCTCCAGACCGTTAGAAACGATCTCATCGATTATCTCTTTGCTGTTGGTAACTATCTGAAAACTGATTTCCGCGCCAAGTTTATTTTGTGCCCTGTAGTTCTCCCGGCTTCTGACCAACTCCCTGGTAATCTGCCAAGGAACTACTGACAACGGCCGCGGAGTGGTACACGCTTCCTTGTTAAAGATCGTAAGCAAGACCTGGTTGCCCAAATGGTCCAGAAAGATTATTCTCGTCTTTTCGCCGGATATGTCATTGTTTCTCAGGAACTCCCTTAAGGCTGCCGCGTATGGCACTACAAGCCGGACATTCTCTACCCCAAGATATTTATATACTTCGTTAATCTTCCGTTTTTCAGCGGCGACGACCTGGAATAAGTTCTCCGCTATTTTCTCCGACTGAACCAGGTATTCTCCGGAAAACGCCGAAGCGATAACCTCATCTTTTCGATATGGCACTTTTTCAGGGGCCGCGACCTGCTTTTGCAGTGTCTCTATAACCGCGACCGAAACGTCCATTGGCGCCCCTTTAAGAATTGCCAACGCTTCACTTTTGGCCGCGACGCCTGTTTTCCCGTCTATATCGTAATAAATATCGTTATCAAATATTAAATAGTTCATTTTTACAATATTTTAGGTGTTATGAAGATTACCAGCTCTGTCCTGGTATGTGTTTTACTCTTATATTCAAAGAACCTTCCTAAAAACGGTAGATCACGCAAAACGGGTATGCCTTTCTCAATATTATTGTCCTTAGAGGTAATTAAACCGCCCACCGCGATGGTTTCACCGTCTTTAATCTTAACCAGGGTATGCATGGACTTTGTTGAGGTCTTGGGCGCTTCAATGGTCGTACCGGATCCCATATCGATGGTTCTTATTTGATCCAATGTCGTCACCACAGGCGTAAGCTGCACCAGGATCTGCTTATCCAGTATGCTTGCCATCAACCTTAAGGAGACTCCCTCCTGAACCTGATCGGTCGTGGCGCTGGTGGAAGCAATACCGGCCTGCGTGGTGGTAGTAGTGGTATCGGAGACATAGCTGGTAACGGTTCCCACCTGAACCATAGCTGCCTGGTTGTTAAGAAGCATTATCTTCGGCTGCGAAATCACCTCAACGCGCCCCTGCGCCTGAAGCGCTTTAATAAGCGCGCTTAATCCGCCGGAACCGCTCCCCGAATCGGCATTCGGGCCTGTCGCGGTAAGCGTAAACAGCCCTGTAGAAGCAATGTTCTGCGCCGCGAAGTCGGAAGATAAACTGACCTGCTTTATGCCCCCTATGTTCTTGTAAATAGCATTCCAGTCTATTCCATAAGTGTTCTCGCGGGATAAAGTGACTTCCAGGATTTTTACCTCAACCAGTATTTGTTTGTCGGCCTCGGCGTTAGCAAGGTCAATATAGCCGGTTATCTTATCCAATACCTGCGGGCTATCCGTTACCATCACCAGGCCTGCAAGCTTATTGAACGAATACCTGCCTGTGGGAGAAATCATCTTGGCCAAATTCAACTCCATATCTTTCCAGAAAGAGAGCCCATCTTCTTTGCTTTCCACAAAAACCCGTGCCCCCACTTTTATGTTCATATTGGAATTGCTATTCGTATCGGATGAAGTGTTTGTCTCATCCGCTTTTGTCCAGGATTCATTGCTTATAGCATCGGAAAATGTTTGCGTATTCGGCGGCAAGGTAAGCTTAAAGGTGCGCGTCTCCTTGGAAAGGATCACTAAATCGTTATCTTTCACCTTAAATCCGTAGTTTAAAGGGAAAAGCAGGGTATTTAAGGCCCGCCAGACAGGCACATCCTGAGTGTCAAGCGATAAACTGACATTGGAATCTATATCAGGGTCATAAACAATGTTATATCCGGTTATTTCGCCGATTTCAGAAGTTATGCTTTTCAACTTTACTCCCGAGGCACGCAGGGTAATCTTTTTCTCAAAGGCTGCCGGAAGCTCAGGCTTGCGCGCAATTGCCGGAAGCAAAGGTTTCACCTCAGCGGCTTTACTCTGCTTACAAGGACTTATCCCCGGTTTTATCGCCTTTTCCCATTCCTCAACGAGAATCTTTGTCTTTTGCCCCTGGCTTTGCGCAAATAAAAGATTCTGGCAGGACAGTAATATCCCTGACGCCAAGATTAAGGTAATTAAACGCATACTGTTCATCTCCTTCGCTTTTGTTTCGTGCTTCTTTATGTTCCGGGCAGCTTATCGGATAGGTAAGTTTATTCCTCCATTGCCCCGCTTCGATCACAACCGGCTCAGAATGTTCAGGAATAAACACGCCGTTCTCAATGTGCGCCGGGATCTTTACGTTTTGCACAACAGGGCTCGCCCAATAAAAGTAAGGGAAATCATTTCCATAAAAGTTCCCGGCAAAATCCTGCATATTTTCTTTTACCCCCGCGCGATAGCCTGATTCAAAAGTCATATTCTTATTCCCCAGGGTAGAACAACCAGATAAGAAGAGGATAAAACATATCATCAGAAACTTTCTAACGTAACCCATAAGGCCGCTCCTTTGCGCAAGACTCAAGCGCTTCTAGATATCTACCGTCAAACTGCCGCACTTTATTTTCCAGGTATTCATTATCTTTAGCGTCGCTTGTAGCTATCCAGTAAAGAAACGGATCAGGAACCAGCCGGATCACGCCTTTAGACGCGTCGGAAATAACAAGCGCTTCCGAGAACTTACCCTTTTGGGTTTCCACGGACTTTAAAAGCTCAATCTCTCTGTCAGTCAAAGAAGCGGAACTTTTCAGGGAATCAACCACATTCGGCTCCTGTTTTAGAAAGACCTTGTTTGCGGCATTTGCCTGTATGGCAATGCCGCAATCCCCTCCCACAAGATCGACTATCTCCTGCGTTATGGCCACAGCCGAACAATGGTATTTCCTGTATGTCTTAAAAGAATTAGTAATGAATTCAGCGGTATTTTTAAGCCTTAAAAGACTCCAGGCTTCGTCTATTAACAAGAATTTGCGTTTAGGCTTCATTTCGGCTGAAGAGACAAAATTGGTAATGAAATACATAATGTTTAAAAGAACCACAAGCTGAAGGTCGGAATGAGCGCTTAAATTACCCAGTTCAAATACGGTAAACTTGCTGCCGAGATTGAATTGATTCTTGCCGTCAAAAAACCTACCGAACTGCCCTTCTCTTGTGAAGGGAGTCAGTTTTAAAGCGAGTTTTAATCCGATACTCTCGCCCAAACCGAGTTTCCTGTTACAAGCGTGGCTCTTAAGCTTTTCCACAACATCGGACAAAACCACTTCTTCGTCTTTATTCTTCCTTTCTTCATAAGCGGAAAGAATCGCCTTTTGCAAAACCCCTTCCTGCTCCCTGTAAAGACGCTCCCTTTCGTCACCGCCGGAGCACATCTCGGACAATACCGTCACCAAAAACGCCAAGTGCTCGCTATCCGGCTCTCTTAAGAAAGGATTAATGGTTACCGGATTATTCAACTCGAACCTGATATACTGGCCGCCTAATATCTGGCAGAGTTTCTTATAAGAATCCCCTTTATCCAGAACAAAGAAATGCGCGTCAAGCCGGGCATTCTGCAAGATAAAGTCATTCACGAAAAAACTCTTTCCGCTGCCGGAAGCGCCGATAATGATCGCGTGCGGATTGGTATTTGAGTCAAAAAAGTCCCAATTGACTAATTCCCCTCTCCTGTTCAGGTATACCTGCGCCGGCGTTTGTGTCCCTTTGACGGAACCGTACAAAGGAAGCATATCAGCCAGGTTGGAAGAGATCATACGCCGGGTGCGTTTGATGAACTTCTCGTAATAGTGGTCAAAGCACAACGGCAGGCAGGACAAAAACAGCGACGCGCCGATAACCTCTTCTTTCAACCCTTCGCAGCCCATACGCGACAGCATATTCAAGATACCGGCAACTGAAATCTCGGCTTTTTCCTTGGATCTTTCGGAAACAATAAAGTGAATTCTAGGATAGATTATTTTGTGGCCTAAGGAGAAGGTTTCTCTTATGACGGAATCCAGTTCTTCTTTCTTTTCAGAAGCCTCAACCGACTTATCGCCGAAATAAGTGGAGCGCTGCATAAAAGCAAAAGCCTTCTGCATTTTTATCCTTCTTATCGCCTCTTCCTGTTTCGGGATGTAAAAGTTGATCACCAGGATAAAATCTTTTAACAGGTCCAGCATGGAAAAAGGCATTCCCCGGGTAAGTTCTGCGGTAAACATACCGCTTTCCGTATTCAACGGCAGTTCTTTCAGGGAAACTATCTTAAAAAGTGTTTCCTCAAATTCAAACCCCTCGCCGGTTACTTTAGGAGAATTATATAAAAGCTGGTCCAGTAAAGGCTCATCTTCCCTGAACGCGGGAACAGGCATGGTTTTGGATCGCTTGGGATTCAACAGCTTATAAAGCAGACGGTACAATTCCCGCTCATTGAGCCTGGAATGTCTGATTTCACAAGCCTTAAATATACCCTCCACCACATCGGAAAACCTGGAAAGGCTCTGACAGTTAAACAAAAAGTCTCCGGAGAGCCTTTCTTTTATCCTGTTTTTACCGCCGAAATAAGACTGAAGCTTATCGCCGAAGGTTGCGCGCGTCCAGGAAGAGAAATAACGCAAGCTAAAGAAACAACGGACTCTTTTTGCTGAATATGTACCCGTATGCTGCTCGAAGAAACCTTGTTTTCCCAGATTCAAATGCTCAAGTTTAGCCTTACCGGCCTGTTTTACTATCGCATTATCATAATTCTTTGAAAAATCAGTATAAGCCTGTAAATTATCCTGGAAATCATCGTCACAAATGAGTATAAACTGGCAGCTCACTAATTCTTCCGGCAAGCGGATAATAATACCCTCTATCATCTGGGCCAGCTGCTCTAAATGGCTTGGGGACTTTGTTTCGCTCTCGATTAACGAAACCTCCCATATCTGCCCCAGACTTGCGTCTTTTAACACAAAGAAGCCGTTTTCGTGGGCATAATACGGCAGGAGTTCCGTAAACGCCTTTCCCTCTTCAAAAAACGACTCTAATAGGCTTCTTTTAATCATTTCTTGCCGGTTTCCTTATAGGGGACTATTAAAGGTACTTTTACCTCATTCTTAGCCTGTGAATCAATAAACCAGGTAGATTCTTTCACCATGATATAAACCCAGTGTCCGCTCACCAAAACTTCAGGGGAATATTTCGACTTATGCGCGGGCAGCCACACCAGGCGGACATCCGCCGGCTCAACCACCGGCACGTATGGTTTAACATAGCCAAACGCCTGGTTAACTTTTAAATTTTCCTTTATGTAATTCACAGAATCGTTCCTGCCGATAGATACGGCTTCCAGGTAGACATCCACTGCTTTATTCGGATCATCCTTTTTAACCGATGCTTTAGAGGCAGAGCATCCGCTAATAATCAAAAGAAACAAAATTATCGCCAGGCGCTTCAAAACCTTCAATTTGCACTCCTTTCTGGATAACGAGAACCGCTTTCCTGCCCGCGTCAATCTTTACGACAGGAATCATTGCTTCCAATTGTTTTTGATAATAAGCTGACATCCCCTGCGCGCTGTTAGCCAGTCCGGAGAACATAGCGTAGCGGCCGGTGTTCCCGGTAACATTCTTGGTGGTCTGACCGTAGGTGCCGACAACGGTTGAGGTTTCCGCCTGTGACAACGCCTCAGATCCACCCGCAAGAAATCCGGAAAGAAAATTTAGGCTTAACTGTCTTCCTGTATTGTAAATAACCTCCCCCTGTATGCCCAAACGGCCGTCACTGTCGGCCAAATATCCCAAATTTGCTTCCTGTTCAAAGACCTGTCCATTGGGTAATACCATAGAAAAACTCACAATCTGGATAACCGCCCTTTTAGAAACGGTATCTCCCACCGCCTTACCAATGGCAAAGGCACCTTTAAGAGGTATCCTTGTGTTGTTCGGGCCGTAAAAAGCCTCATCAACGCTGATTAGGACAGGAAGAGGGTTACTTTCATTAACGGGGGCATACGCACCGGTAAGAAGAGTACATTTGACAAAACTCCCCAAAGGAAGATAAACATACCTCTTTGAGATAATTTTCTCCTCACTTTTTATTTCGCCAACCTTAGCCATTTCTAGATTAATTGTCTTGTCGGCTGGTTGCGATAAAGAAAGAGAACTGCCAACTGTCTCTTCAATAGAACCGATGCGCTGCCCCCGCTCAAAACCTTTATTTGCCAAACCGGTATTTTTTGCAAGAGTGTCGGTTACTCTCTTATCAAGATCAATGACGATCTTGCTCACCTGGCTTTGGTTCTTACGCAAATCCTGACTGCCTTTCTCAAGGGCATCGATACGCTCATTCAAGGAATCGAACTTTGAGCTGATATCGTAGTACTGCTTTTCAATCCGGTTAATATAAGACTTTGTGTCAACGGATTCCGTCAAGACGCCGACATCTTTATCTTGAGTGATCCCACGGGCTTTTTTTGCTTCCGGCTTATTCAGGTTCTTCCTGATCTTCAAAGTCTCCCTGCTGCCGGCAAACAACAGAAATAGAAGCACGCTAACTAAAGAAAAGATAACGATAATCGCGAATTTAGGATTATTGCGCAGGGCCGGTGGGAGCTTATTAAAACCGGGTATTTTATCAAACTGTATTCTCATTGATTCAACCTTTCCAGAATCATATAAGCCTTCGTAGTATAAGCCGAAGTCTTCTTGTTAAGATCATGCGGCCTTGCCTCTAAAATCTGGCTGTCAACGCTTATTGCCAATAAGCCGGGGATCTCTATATGTTCAATAGGCACGACTATTGGCTTACAATCTAAATTCTCAAAAGTCAGAACAAAGGCTTTTGTATTGGCCGAAAGATCATAAACTTCCTCTATCACCATACGGAACTTGCCGTTATTAAAGATCTCCTGCGGGTGCAGCTTTGAACTGACTGCGCCCGGAGGTAACCTGCCGGTGAGAAGCGCTTTCATCAATTCAAGCGTATCCGCTATATCCTTGTTTTGCTTTTCATTCGCCGTTTCGCGGGGTTTCTCAATCTTTATACGGGAAGGGGCCTGGGTCCCATCCATAATCAACCGCAGGCAATAGGAAACATTATCCTGGGTAACCACGTATATCTGCGAATCACAGTTTTCTTTCGGCAGGAGAAACATTTTATTCCCCAGAGTCTCGATTTGTAGAATCTCGCTCGATACAATTCTGGTAACGTTGGCTATCTTATCCGGTAATTCGACTTCCGTGATCATCCCTGCTTTTAACCTTACGGAGATCTCATCATTGCTATTCGATACCTCAAAGGCGCCAACTGGGACTACCGCAAATAACCCAAAAACGATCATTATGATAAGTATCCTCATTTCGTCTCTACCTCTTCCTGCTTCACACCGGCAATCACCAAGCCGTAGGGGTTGGTTTCAATAGGCGGAATTCTCTGCAAAGTAACGGTATAGCGAAGAATCCGGTCATCAAGCTTCTCTTTCCCCATAAAAATAATCTTCTCTCCTGTCAATGTTACTTGAAAATCAGTTCCCGAATCTTCCGATTCCGGTTCTTTACTTAAAGAGAATAACGAAGATATATTATCGCGAGTAACCCTGGATATTTCGTCTTCAAGGCTTGCCTTTGTCCTGGAAAGAAGCTCCGGAGACATATAGCGCATTGCTCTTTGATAAGTATCCTTCACCGTAATGGGTGTGAAGTTGTTACGGTTTAGAAGCCAGTTTGATGCGAAACCGCAGACAGTGCCTTTTTCTATGCGGTTTGGATAAGCAATACCCGCTTCCTGTGCGCTTGGAATGTAATAAATAGCCTGCGGCTTTGTAGATACCCTAAATAAGGTAACCAGCAAGGCTATACAAAAAACAATAACAGCATAAAGAGTAAGCCCCAGGGAAGCGGAAGTTTCTTCCGCCTTGGCCCACTTCTCAACAAAACCGCTGCGTTTTATTCTTTCTGGTTTAGAATCATTCATGGCAAATAAAAAGGGCTGGCTCTCTGAAATTGCTTTCAGAAAACCAGCCCTATTTTTCTCCGGCCTCGCGACCGAGTGATAGCGACTGAACTTAAGACATTTTATTTAGTTTCTGACTTAAGTTTACACTATAATTTTAAATTGTCAAGATTTTATAGAACGTTTTTTGAAACAAAATAATCCGCTATAAATATAGTCTACACAATTAAATTAGTGGAATTTTTTAAAAACTTTGGCGGCAGGTTTAGCTTGACGGTCTATGGTAAAAAAACCGATATGCGCTTCTTCTGGGAAATTCACATCTTCCTTCCAAGGAGTATCAAAGGCATCAAAATAAGAAAACGATATATTAGAACTCGAAAAAATCGTGTTTTTCTGAATATTTATAAGGAATTCATCAAAAAATATTTCCTGAGACAAATCAGAGAACCTTGTCTTACCAGTAGATGGGAATCCGATAAATTTAATCAAAACCGGCTTATATCCTATCTTACTCAAGAACTGCTCCTGTAGCTGCTTCACACTTGTAAGTATTTCCTCTCCAGCTTTCTTGCTGATAGCATCTGCCAAAACAGAAGGATCCTTTATTTGAGATTCGACACCATTTAAGGCATACCAATAGCCATGGATATCTGGACAAAACCAATCCCCAATATAAAATAAATCAGGATTAATATAATAATCCATCACTGGCTGACTTGTACTGACAGGCTTACATGTCTTTCCTCTAAGATTTTCGATGGCTTTCTTTAAATCCCGGATATCGTATGATATATTCAACTGATTATGCCCTATACAGTAGGCATCAACATTTTTCCGAGAAGATTGAGCGATAGCGTTACTCATCTCAAGCCGAGCAGTTTTGTTGCACACATCATCAAATGATAATTTATTGCTTTCTACATACCATATCCCAAGGATAACACTATTAAACCCAACTTCTTGAGCAATCGCCGGAATTTCTGACAAACTAATGAACTTATTTTTAAAGACTTTAATCAATTTTCTACGGTCTTCGTTAGTTAAGTTGTCCTTTAGCCTATAGTACCTTTGGTCATTTATATATGAAAAATAAGTTTTTGCATAATCTTTAGATATCCCCAAATCACTTAATTCTTCGGCATACAGTATTGGTGGGATATAATCTTCAACAGACTCGGGACCAAAAGTCGAAAATGTCAATAAACCGGTGAATCCGATATTTCTTAACGCCATTAAATCCTTTCTTACACTAATTCGCAGAGGAAATTTTACAGGTATATTTTGTCCCGGATCACAGATAACAGGATTGTAGCTTGTAGGATTATAAGCGATATAATTATTGTGCTTAAACTTAAGCCCTAATTCTTTTGTATTCCGATCTATCTTCATCTCTATAATAAATGTTCGGAGGAGTATTACTGGAATAATGAGATATAGTATAACAAAAATGAAAATTATAATTTTTTTTGCGCCATTGACCCAATTTAAAGCCTTTTTTTCAAGCTCTTTTAAATTTTTCTTATATAATTCAGGATCAACCGCTTTAAGAAACTCGTCTTTTTGAAGGATATTTGAATTTCTATATAGGAACTTCTCATCAATAATTCTTGTGATAAACATAATTATAAAATATAAACAGACATGCGCAAGGAATAACCATATAGCCATAAAAACTCTAACAGAAATCAAAGGTTGTCGCCAAAAGAAAGTATCTAGAAATATTACACACAAAATAAAAAAAGAACCCAAAATAAAAATATTTGCTGAATAGTGATAAAAAAACTGAAGCGTCAAGTCGCTTATTGTAACAACAGGAGATATGATATTATCGGTACGATATTTTGCTAACTCTTCTGATCTTTCACGTGACCATTTCCCAGTTAGAATGGGGAATATTAAGCCAAAAATGAATAGATAATGTGAAGAGAAATAATCAAGATATGACATATAGCGAAGGTTAGGGTTTCGAAAAAGAATTAACTATCTCATTTTTTACAGCTTTTACCAACAGGGGAGCATCATAAGTAAAACAGCCTTCATTATATCCTGGTTTTCCCCAGAATACATGGTCATCCGCAATGACAAAATAGTCGTGTTGCATGCTTGGTTTTAAATCTTTTAGGACATCTTTTTGATATGTCCTAAAATCCACATTATTTACTCCAGAAAAAATTGGTCCCAATTCATCATCTCCGGCATCTCTTCGTACAAATATTTTAATAGGCTTCTTATTTGGGCCAGCGTCCATATAATTAGCCTTATCACGTAAGGTACCTTTTAGTTCTTTAAATATCGCCGGTGTACAATTATCAGTTAAAACGTAAATTTCCTTTTCTGCGATATTAATAATATCGCAACATCGTTTAACAATATCATCTATATTCCGATCCAATCGAAAACACACTTGGTTCAACGGTGATTCTATTATCGATCTTAAAAAAGAATTCATAATCTGCGTCATTTTTAAATTAAAGTTTATAATCTCCTGTACCTATGTATAGAAACCCATCAAAAAAGTCAATCTTATAAAAAAAGATTATTAAATAATGATCTTTTTTGTCATAATATTTTCCTTAAACTTAAGTGTAAGTATATATCACCCACATTGTTGTGTCAATAATTATCTTATTTACACTCTGTCATTTAAAGAAGCGATTAACGCTAAAAATACAAATCATTTCTGCGTTTACTTTCAAATACTACCCAATAAAATTGACCTTCCCCAAATTTATTTCTTATCCGCTATAATAATCTATCTTTGTCCCCATCAAAGTACCATCAGTTGTTATAACGATATGGTCATCTCCAGATGTCTCTGCAGAATCTTTGCTCTCATCATCTCTGTCTGTCCTATAAATTTTAATATGACGCTTCTCGTATCTTCCAAGAACTGACTTATCAGGAAGCAATGTACCAGAGAACTTCTTATTACCAACACAAATAATCACATATTGCGGAGAAACTGCATCTATAAACGCATTTGTACTGGAACTCTCACTTCCATGGTGCCCTGCTTTTAAAAAGGTACTTTTTAGTGCATTCCCATATTCATTCACCAAATCTTTTTCAACAAATTTAAGGACATCCGCTGAATCTTTTCTTTCTTTGCCTTCTGCATCACCAACAAGAAGAAAACCAACCTCTCCATATTGCAATCTTATCACTATTGAAGTATTATTCGGATCCTTTGCCACTTTCTTAGAATTTAACACCCTAACTTGAAGTTCAGATCCCCAATTAAGGGTATCACCCTCTTTTTTAATTACAGTTCCTATCAATGGCCGGTAAAATTTGCAGTTTTTTTCCTCTCTTGCCAATTTAAGGAATTCTGGATAACCGGTTCTTTTTTTCTTCTCTCCATCGCCTATGTTATTTTTTCGAATATTTTGAGGAGGATCATAACCAGGATCAAGAATCGCTTTGATATTATAATTTTCGATAACAGGTATCAATCCACCCAAGTGATCAGAATGCGCATGAGTTAATATAAGATAATCTATTGAACTATTTTGTGGAACACCGTGAGACTTTAGATAAGGAATAATCACCTTATTGCCTTCTTTATACTCACCCCCATCAATTAAAATTATATTCCCCTCATATTTACCGTTCCCTTTCTTTCCATCATCCGGAGTCTGAATCAAAATACAATCGCCATGTCCAACGTCAATAAAAGTGACCTTAAGAGGCGTTTGTGCAAAGCATAAGGTAAAAAACAAAAACAGCAAAAAAGCCGTAATAATTGGAATTATACTTTTCTTCATACTACTCATCTCGTTATTTACCATGCTATCGGTAAACTACATAGTTATTCTTTATTATCACCTATGAAGCAATTATAACTCTAAAATACGATTAAATGATTTATTCTTTTCTTTCCAATACAATCTTGATTGAAGAAGTAGCCTGTCCGCTTACAATATATAATTTCCCCTCGGCAGTAGTAGAAACACCAAGTTCCACAGTTTTAATCCTCGACTTTTTAGCAACGTTTTCATACTTCTCAAAAATGCCATCGAACGCAGCCAAGAATTCGCTTAAAGCATCTACTTTCACTCCTGAGACAGGAAAAAGACTCTCAACAGAGTTTTTCGGAGTTTCAGTAATTAAACCATAAGATTGGGATATTTTTTCTTTCCCCTTTGATGGATATTTTTCGAGAATTCCAGATGACTCCGGCTGCAGTTTTATTAGAGGTGTGGATGATTGGATATAAATCACAGTGTTTTTTAGGGTGGCGTCCGTTGTTGTCCCTCCAGCCCAAACTGAAGAAACGGCAAATACTAAAAATGAGATCAAACTGATAATGAGTTTCATAACGCCTCCTCTCGAAGCATTATTCATGGTATCTTCGGTTTGTTATACTCTACTTACCGTAAGTTTCAGACTCCCCTGATGAGTATTATAAAAGTCCCAAGCATCATTAATAAAACAATACAAGTAACCTGATTCCTTACACTGATATTTCATATGTTCTTTGCCTATAGCGAAAATCTCAGGACTTGCAGGAGTTCCATTTGGATTAGGCTCATGTGCATTGGCCACGACCCCAGTCAATTTCAGCCAAGGGACATTCTCAACTCGCTTTGTAAGAAAGAAATCCCATTCTTTATCCCAAAAGACCAGTTTAAACAACCTTTCTATAATTCCCAAGAGCTCTCCGAATATAAATCTAGTAAAAACGACTTTGTTACTATCAGCCGTACATTTTATCTTTCCACCTATAATCCATTGCCCTTGGGCTGTGAAATTATATATCCCGCCTTTTTCCAAATAAATACCGGTTTCTGCCCAATGTCTTCCGACATAAACAACAACTTTTTCTTTACCACCGACAGCTAAAATATTCGATGAAAAATATTTTCCCAATGTAATAGGCGGATTTTTCTGCCTGTCAACAACCGAATTATCAATCAGATTTAATAAATCCGATTGTTTAGGATCCTCTACAATATAAGGACAACTCCTAGGCTGCGTCCTCATAATCATTCCAGATATTCCCGTTACCGCATCATGAGATGCCCCTTTAGGATCAGGGGTTATTTGCTTCTTCATATCTTCTTTAAAGGGAAGTTTAAGCTGTTCTGCCTCTTTTATCATCCATAAAAGCGCACCATCAGAAAGACCTCTTTCCAGACAGCCACCACCTACATCGCCATGCCCTCCTGGGAACCATGTTTGCTTCACATCACAACCGAGAGGAATCAAAGGAGTCCAAAGAGTAGAAGTAAAACTTGCCCTTTTTTCATCAAGCGCAACAGCATGCCGCGCATGGTCAATAATCGTACTTAAATTAGTATTATGAAATCTATACCTCTTTGCCCTGTTGAATAGTAGGCTTAAAATGACATAATTATCCGGGATTCCTAAAGCTCCCACTGTATCCCAAACACCGAGAAAATGAATCCTTACTCCTGGAATAAAAGGATACTGCGTTGATGGTTTCCCTTGTCGATAACTTCTAAATACAGATTCAACCGCTTTCCAGCGTTCATCAATATCGTCTTCTATTGCCGAGAAATCTATAAGTCCACAGATACTTACCATCCCTGCAAGACTACGGGCCGTATAAGCTCCTCGGCTGAAACCAAAAATAAAAATATTATCCTGAGGTTTATAGTGCTCCGCCAACCAATTGTATGCACTCATAATATTTTTATCCAATCCGGCGCCTACAACTCCCCCCCTAAGCCTTGCCCACCAGCCGCCTTCAGTTCCGACACCAGGGTGATAATACTTCAACACCTCCTCTTTTTTGCTATCATCTACAGCATGATAAAGCCGTGCCACATTTGTCGGGCACAAGATACCATTCTGTTGCAAATCCATAGTCGCCCAACTACCATCGCAACAAACGACTAAATTACGCATATTTTACCCTCACTAAGCTAATTAATTATCTTACTGTTAGGTTTTAGCTATGATATCCAACCATTCTTTTTTAAAATTGTCCCCCTCAAAATACTGTGAATGTTCCATGGTATTTGTCTGATGGTTAATAATATTCAGATCAGCAAAAGGTTGCTTATAACATTTTGGATCATGTACATCCTTTAAGAAACCAAAACAACCTGAATGTCCAAACGGATTATACCGACAGACTTCATCTTCATAGCTACAATAACAATGTAATTCTCTTATTTTTCCAGCTCGGAGCGTATCAGTGTAAGGTATTTCTCGATATTCATCAACGATACTACCGACCAAAATAAGCTTATTCACCAGAATTGGTCCTTTAGTTTTGCTATCTTCACCGCTTCGTTTTATAGCTTGAAAACTCATCTCCGTACCATAGCTATGCGCCACAATATTTAGATCTACACCGGGATAATCATTCTTAACGGTTCGCAAGAAGCTCATAAACCCCTTGATAAGATGGAAGCGTTTAATCCCATAACCACACTGAAGACTTGGTAAATATCCGTAATAGTATGGGAAGAAACTATCGTCTTTGAACCTCGAATCTTGTTTAGCAAAATCACAGAATTTATAAATCCAGTTATCTTTTTTATAACTCTGAATTCCATGAATCGCGATAATCGCCCTCATAACACCCTCCATTTCTGCGGATTACGCAATAATAACGCATAATTCTGCCATCTTTTATTACCATTCCCCCAACTTCAGCACAACTTCAGCATAATGACTCTGTGCCGGGTATTCTTTAAAATCATAATCAGACTGTACAAGTGAACCGTCGATATAGATCAGTTGATCGTCTTTGGCCATCTTTAATTTCTTGCCGATAATTTCCATAGCTATATTAGCGGCTTTTATGATAAATGCAGACTTGGGATCGCTTGCTGCAAGTAATTTAACTATTTCACTGAATAAAGACTTATAGGCGGTATCATCTTGAATACCACATATAAGTTCGCCTATTTCACGTTTTACCTTATCGGATTTCATCACCATAATGCGATAATCAAGAAAAGACGGCAATTTATCTTTAGGACTACGATAAATATCCAATCCGGCAGGACCAAGTGGCAGATAATCTCCGTCTCCTATCCCTTCAAAAGGATGACTATTAATACAAAGAGGTTTAGACGAGATATCGTCGGTAACGATGGTAATTATATAAATCTTGGCATTGGGCAGAATTTTATGATTCTTTTTTATTAAAACGCTTTTAAGCGACATCCTTACATTTTTCAAAGGAGACACCGTAAATCCGATCTTCTCAGAAGTAACATTCTTTGAACGAAGAACAACATCCGGTCTAAGAATATAACTTCCTAATTTTAGTTTGGAAACCAATGACGAGATTATTTCAGAGCTATTTTTAATCATCGACTTTTGCATATTTCCCTCTTTTCTGTAACGATTTTTGCTGTTTACATACTGCTTATACAAAAAGACCAACCGAGATTTTTACTGACAAGACATAAAAACAAAAAACCTCATCAGCCAAAATCGACTAATGAGGTTTTGTTGTTATCGCACAGGGTGAATGGCCGCGTCTTTGAAACCATACCGCTAACTTACACCTAAGTACCGACACATTTTAGTATATCGCATAAAATATAGCTGTCAATAAAGAGAGCACAAAATTTCGTTCCGTATGTTTTACTCATTAGACCTATCCGAGATAACAACGGATAGTTGCAAAAGTATAATACCCCCGCCTCAACACTTCACAGATTAACCCCACACAAGATAACGTATATCTAATCGCTAAAGTTACAGATATTTTCTTCCCTCAAACTTATATACCCATCCTTAGTAACAATGATATGATCCAACAACGCTATCCCCAAAAGAGTGCCGGAATCACGCAAACGTTCGGTAACAGCAATATCCTTCTCCGATGCTTTCAATTCACCGGAGGGATGATTATGCGCCACAAGCACATTGCTGGCCAAATGTTTTACCGCTCCTTCAAACACTTCGCGCGGATGCACTATGCTGGAATTGATAGTCCCTATGGAAACTATCTCCCGCTTGATCTCTTGATTCCGCGAATCCAGGTAAAAAACTACAAAATGCTCTTTCCTGCTCTCACGGATATCTTTCAAGCTATTAAAAACATCCTCCGGATAAAGCATTTGTTTCAGCTCCGTTTTCTTGCCGGTAAAGATGCGGCGGCCGAGTTCTATACAAGCAAGCAATCCGCAAGCCTTTGCATGCCCCATACCGGAAATCGCTTCTAATTGTTCAAGGTTCAACTGGGCAAGTTTAGTGAGCTCGTTTTTTCGCAGAATACGGGAGGAAAATTCCAGAACATTCTCTCCTTTTTTCCCTGTCTGTAAAATAACCGCCAACAGTTCGGCATCGGATAACCGGTCCAGACCATAACGAACGAGTTTCTCTCTTGGACGCTCAACACGCGCTAAATCTTTTATCGCCAGTTTATTCTCTTTCATCATTTTCCCTCCTGTTTTAGTTACGCATGAATGTCTCGTCAACGATACCTTCCCTTTTCTTTCTGAGAAAAGTTAAGGCGGGGGTATTCGTCATACTTTTCCAAATAGCAAACACCTATCTAAATCCCCCTTCTTCGGATGATTTCACGGGATACGAAATAAAGCAAAACTTACGGCAATGAAATTACCCGTGGCATCGCATATGGCAATTGCTTTCATTATGATCATCTTTAATTACTCCTGTCTATGAACAGCTTATTTCATCACCGACCAAATAAGCGAGGCTACCCACCCCAAAACTGTCCATCCCAACAGAAAGTTAAGCAAGAATATCGCCAGCTTATTCTTATGCTTTCGCAGAAACGCAATCAAAGCAGGCAAAAAGTATAAGATAAAAATCAAAACTACCAACAAGAGTTCCAGTATTGTAAAATTCTGCATCTGCATTACTCTTCTCCTCTAAAGACCGAATATCTGTTTGTTATCTTGGGCGGATCAATTAATCCGCTTATTCGAACTCCGTGTTTATAAAACAAATGGGTAATATACCCCTGGGGCTTGCCTTGCTTTATCAGTCTCAAGAACAGCCATCCTCCAAAGAAAGCTATACCGGCGTAAAAGGTATCAGAGAATAGAATCATCAAACCGCAGAGCAAAGCCAGTACTCCCACGTCTTCAGGTTCAAGTCCAAAAAGCAGCAGCGGCCTATCAATAGTACGCAGGCATTTTCTCATTATTGCTGGAATAAGTTTTCCAGGATCTTGGGTATAAACATCAAAATCATAAACCCGAATCCGCAGGCAATCGCTACGCCTTGCTTCCCATTTAAGAGCGCGATTACTCCTCCAATTAAAAGTATTGCCCCCAGGATCTTTGACACAGGGCCTGTAAGTATGTTGATTATAAAAGTGGCGAAATCACTTACTACCTGTTGCTCCTGGGTAGTGCTTATCTCCGCGAAGGCATACGGCACAGTCGCTATGGTAACCCCGATGAGTAAGCACAAAACCGCAAAGACCTTAACCGCAAGATTCTTTCTGTTAATGTTTAACATTTTCCCATCCTCCTCTCATTCCGGTAAAACTCCTTGTTATCGCATTCAAACGGACTCGTAATAAACCTATCTCTTTGCTCCTTATCAAAGAGGAACTCATGATTGGCTATTACCGTAAGTTCTCCCCTCAAGAAAATAACCGATTTGGAAAATGGCAGTCTTAAAAACACATTTTCTGAGATGTAGTTCTTGGAAGCGGTACGGATATTGCCTTGAGCCGACCTTAAACCGTCAAGTTTGGCACCGTCTTTATCACTGCTTATGTTATCCACCTGAAACACGCTTTTATCCTGATAAGTGGATTGCCCCGTCTTATCAGACCAGAACCTGGCATCAAAGGGATCCTCCTGCATAAAGATAACTTTAGTCGCGGTATTGGTGAAAACAGCGTTTTCAAATGACGCGGATACGTTTGACAGGTTGCCCCGGGATTGGTTGGATAAGACCAGACAAAAATTAGCGCTCCGCACTTTGGAGATTACATCCACAAAATGAGGACACGCCAAATTCTGGAATTCATCAATGAAGATAAAATAAGGCGGATCTGTTTCCTTGCGGGATACGGCCTGGCTCTTTAAGTCAATAATAAGCATCCTGCCTATGGCTTCAGCCAAACGCGTGTTTACCTGGCTTTTAAGGGCGAAGAAAACAACATTCCCATTCTTAATCACTTCGGCTAAATCCAGTTCATCCCGGTTTATTACATCTATTCCCGCTATCCAGGATATCGCCGCCAGAAGGCCTTTAACTTCCTGGGCGCTCACATCCGTTCTTTCCAGAAAAGCAGGGTTATCCAGCGCATCCCTGACCGAAAGGAAGTTTATCTCCTGGTTTTCTTGGACTTTCTCTTTCAGTAAACTAATAAACGCCATAGCCTGCACGTTAGAGTAAAAACCTGCCGGGCCGTGGTATATCAGCTCAAGTGCCGTCATTATCCTGTCTACTTTTGAATAAATGTCACCGGAAGAAAGCGGATTATACCCTATGGACGGCTCATTAGGATCAATACTGAAATAATAGAACCTCTTCCCCTTTTCTTTTGCTTTGCGCTGCACATATTTCTTAAAGATATCATCGCCTTTAAAATCAATGAAACAACATCCCCTGCCTTTTTCTATTGCCTGGTCACTTAACGGGAGTATCACTAAGGAAGTTTTGCCGCCTCCTGTAGGCCCCAAAACGTGCAAATGGCGGTTGAGCATACTCTCCTCAACAAGAATATCCCGCTTATTGTCTGATACCCCTAAAAAGTACTTGTCCGTCTTTGCGTATTGACTTAACTTTAAGTTAATATCGTACCCTACTCTTTTAAACTCAACGGTCTCAATAGAAAGCTCCTTCCTTTTTTCCGTATCCTTATCAATCTTGAAGAAATCCTCATGTTCGCGTTTTTGGCGAGGCAAGATATGTTTCAAAATATATACAAGACCAAAAACCACAAAGCTTATGACAGACAATCCCGCTGCAATTAGTAAAAACAGCCTGCCTTCTTTCTGGATAAAACCGTTCCAGAAACTCCAGAGGATTACCTGACGGCCCACATCGCTAAATGATAAATTTATGTCATGATACCCAATCCTGCCGAACCAATAAGCAAAAACGCAGTATAAGTAATATCCCCATAGCCAGAAGCATCTTGTCGCTATAACGATAAAAACAACCGCTATCCCTATTAATCCTAGAATGTCATACGGCAGCATGTTGCTTCTAAAGACATTTCCCATTGCCTTTGATAAAAGCACGGTATCCGAGTAAAGCCAGGGATACTTCCTTTCAAGTCTCGCAAGTAACAAATACGGCTTTAGTTTTTCCATATCTTTAACCCTGCCGGTTGTCTTCAGGAATTCAGCAACCTCTTCTACTGACAAACTTCCCAATCTTCTACCCGGGTTCTTAATTTCATGGACTATCGCCCTCGTATAACTTCCGGTCAGAACTAACCTTTTCGCAAAACCGGTATCCGGAGGCATAAAGTCAAATTCCCAAGTGCCGGGGATCTCAAAATAGCCGGTTACCGTGAAATACGTTGAGTCCCGGGCACTTTTATTATCCTGCCCCGGTGGAACAACCATTACCAAAGCCGCACTGCCGGAAAGATCTCTTAGAGAAGACCCCATAAGGCTGGTTTTCATTACTACAGGAATATCCGTAAAGGGTCCAAAAATGACACCCTTTCTGCCATAGTTCAGCCCGACATACCAGCCGAAAGCAATGTAAATAAGGGGAATTAGCAGTAATATCCTTAGAAATACCTTTCTAAAACTAACGGTTTTGTCCATGGCCATTCCTTTCTTCTTTTATTAGTTTTATTGATTCCTCGATATGTATCAGCTTGCCCTGATAGAAACACATTCCCAGTTCAAGCATACCCATATCAGCCAGAATAAAAGCCTTTGAGCAGAATTCCGGAGCGATGTTATATAACCGCGTCTTTAACCCGTCATAATTAAACCTGCTTGAAGCAATCATCAAAACACAATGATACCTGCTGATCTTTTCGATATCGTAGCGGTATTTCTTAACAAAACTCCTCAAAACACCCAGCTTTTTATAGCGGGTTTCTACCTCCAGAGCCGCATTTATTCCGTTTGCAAAGCTTACTAAACCATCCGGTATCTTTTCCCCGCTCTTCTTGCCTTGCCGCAGAGCCGACTCCGGCACCCATTCTTTGATGTTTAGATGGCTTCTAAGGAGAAAAAAGGCTTCTATCATACTGTTATGGTGGATAAAAGTATTTAAGCCTGCATGGGCCTTCTCAAAGCAATAATGCTCAACCATAACTTGATCGCAGATCATTTCCTTGCCTTTATAGGTTAAATAATAGATTCTTGTCTTAAACAAAGGATCGTAATACGCGTTGATAAACCCTTCTTGAAAAGAATGATCTATGAGCCACCGCGTAAAAGATAGATTCATTATCACCTGGATAAACATTTCCAATTGCTTCCTTGTTGCATACCGAAAGGTATAAATAAAGATAAGCAATGCCTTGATTCTCTGTGTCTGTTCTTCCTTGGTTAATCTTCCTCTTTTCATGATTCTTCCTTTCTGTCCCCGCCCAGCCTTGTGGGTTTTGTGAGTAAAGGGGTTGTTTGGGTGATTTTGATTGGAAAGAGCGTGCGGTAGCCTTCGAGGGGGGTGTGGAGGAAAGTGCCGGCAGGCATACCGCACGCAAATAACTTTAAGTGCTTGGGGGTAAACGA
>Ga0265297_10002218_pt1 | contig 40818 bp, 34 predicted proteins | sample Munlanlwell13791_FD_192502 | JGI IMG/M metagenome (GOLD analysis project Ga0265297, IMG submission 192502) | Leachate microbial communities from a municipal landfill in Southern Ontario, Canada - Leachate well 137-91 | ecosystem: Engineered > Solid waste > Landfill > Unclassified | place... | reverse complement strand
CTCATAAGGATTGGCACCCTTTGCCTCGGTCTTCCACGGATCCTTCTGGCCGCAGACTTTGTAGCTGTTGGCGGGATTGGACGTGCCCTTGGTGCCCTGAACGCCCTCGCTGATGGAGGACCATGAACGCTTGATCTGGCCGCAGTAGCTGAACATGTGGGCGCCGCAGGGATATTCGTACTCGCAGTCGAAGTTGTCCCAGATTTCGCCGGACTTGTCGCCCAACTGCTGGCGCGAGCCCTGGCCCCAGACCTTCACCGGATGGTCCTTCATGATCCAGTTGCACACGTCGATGTTGTGGACGTGCTGTTCGCAAATATGGTCACCGCAGAGCCAAATGTAGTGATACCAGTTGCGAATCTGCTTCTCCAACTCGGTCTTGGCTTCAGCCTCTTCCTTGGCGCGGTGCCAGATGGGACCGCCATTGACCCAGTAGGCGCGCAACGAAACGATGTCACCGATGACGCCGTCATGAAGCCGCTTGATGGTGTCAATGTAGCCGGCTTGATGGCGGCGCTGGGTGCCAGCCGCGACCTTCAGACCCTTCTGCTGGGCCACTTCGCCTGCGGCATACATGATGCGCGCGCTGGGGCCGTCCACCGCGACGGGCTTCTCGATGAAGACGTGCTTGCCCGCGTCAATGGCAGCCTTGAATTGGACGGCCTTGAAGCCCGGCGGCGTCGCGATGATGACGTAGTTGACGCCCGGCTCGTTGATGGCCTTCAAGTAGCTGTCGAATCCGCTGAAGCACTTGTTCTCGGCCAGGCCGAAGTTCTTCACGCCCTTCCCGGCCTTCTCGGGGAACACATCCGCCACGGCCACGATCTTGCCTTCGACGCCAACGGCTTTGCACGCGTCGAGGAAGTTCTTGCCCGCGCCGCTGCCACGGCCACCGCAGCCGATGATCACGGCATTCATGGGTTTCTTCGCTTGCGCGTTGACGATGTTGACGCTGCTGAGCGCCGCGCCTGCCACAGCGGCCGTCTTCATAAAGTCTCGCCTGGTTACTTCTTGTTTCATTACGCTGAATCTCCTGTGCTTCTGTTTTGGTTTCCGTTTTCCCGACAACACATCGGGGTTCGTATGATTCGCCGCCCGGCCTGGGCTTTGAAAGCTATTCCTGCATGAAAATGAAAACGCCTTTTTTGTTTGAGATGATGATGTCCAGCTTGCCGTCGCCGTTCATGTCGCGCACCTCGAATTGTGTGCCAACGCCGCTGTCGTCGTCAATCTTGTGCGGGATCCATTGCACATCCTTGCCGGCACGCTTCTGCTCGAACCAATAAAGCACCGCCGGTTCCTTGCCGCCGGGATCGCCGCCGTTGTGCGCATACCATCGTTTGCCCGTCACGAGGTCTGGCAACCCGTCGCCGTTGATGTCCGCGAGAATCAGCGCATGCGGCTCCGAGAACGGCCGGAATTCGCCCTCCGCATACGGTTCCGTCTTCGGCTTGCCGAAAATCTCGTGCTGCACAAACTCGACGCCCTTTTCGGTCTTCTTCTGCTCGAACCACCACATCCCGTAGTCGTGCGCCGAACTGGTGATCACGTCGGCTAGCCCGTCCTGGTTTACGTCATAGACGATCATGTCCGCGCAATTCGGGCCGAGGTTGGCCGGATGGAACTTCCACGGCGACTGCGCGCAATCTTCAGGCGCTTCCCACCAGCCTTTGGTGAACAACACGTCATTGCGGCCGTCCTTGTTCATGTCGCCGACGCCGAGTCCGTGCGCAAACCGCGCCGCTGAAACGTTGTTCGTCGTCGAGATCGGATGCGCATCCCACGGCTTCTCCAAATCCGTCGGGGCGCTGAACCACGTGAGCTGGCCCTCGGGCTGAATCCCGAAGATCGGCGCGAGCTTGCCGTCGCCGAGCAGGTTTGCCGCCACGGGCGTTTCGTTGCACGCGCTCTTCCAGAGGACGCGTTCCTGCCAATGTCCCGCCTTGCCCTGCGGGTTCTCATACCATAGCGCCGGCCCGCCGGGCATACCCACAATCATCGTGTCCACCCAGCCGTCGCCGTTCACGTCGCGCGCGAATTGCGCGAAACATTTGCTGTAGCCTTTTTCGGGATTGTAGCTGCCCAACGGCCGCAGCTCGTTCATCTTCCACTGGGGAGCTTGATACCAGACATCGCCCGCCATCACATCGAGCTTGCCGTCGTAATTCACGTCGCCCGTCGCCACCCCTTCCGCACGGAAGGTCTTGTCGAGGACGACCTTTTGAAATTTCACGTCGCCGCCGTTCGCCGCCATACCGGTGAACAGCGTCGCCAGACCACAGGCAAGAATCAGTCGAATGCTCATGACGACCGTCAAATCAAGGTCGCGCAGCGTAGGCGGTCACGCACGAAAAGCCAAGTTTGAATCGCGGCTCCCCCATCAAAAAATTACTTTGCCGAAATCCGCCGCGCGTTGCAGACTCCGTGCGAGCCAAACGCCATGCTGACGACGCTGCGCATCAAGAACCTGGCCCTTGTGGCCGACCTTACGCTGGAACTCCAGCCCGGTTACAACGTCATCACCGGCGAGACCGGCGCCGGCAAGTCCATCCTCATCGGCGCGCTCAACCTCCTGCTCGGCGAACGCGCCGACCGCACGCTCATCCGCAGCGGCGAGGAGAGCTGCTCTGTCGAGGCGGCGTTCGACGTGTCACAATTGCGCGCGCCACTGCGGGGCTTCCTCGATGAAAACGGTTTGGAACCGTGCGAGGACGGCCAGATTGTCGTCAAACGCGTCTTCACCGCCGCCGGCTCGAACCGCCAGTTCGTCAATGGCTCTCCCACCACGTTGAACATCCTCGCCGCGCTCGGCGAATGGCTCGTGGACATCCACGGCCCGCACGACCACCAATCGCTGCTCCACCCGGCCCGCCAGCTCGACATCCTCGACGCCTTCGGCAACCTCGGCGAGCCGCGCGCCGCCTTTGCCGGACTCGTCCGCCGCCGCGCCGCCGTCGAGGCGGAAAAGGCGGCTCTCATCGTGGACGAGAAAACCTACGCGCAGCAACTCGATCTGCTGCGGTTCCAAGTCCGCGAGATTTCCGACGCCAGGCTCCAGCCGGACGAAGAGGCGCGCGTCGAACAGGACTACCGCCGCGCCAGCAACGCAGCCAAACTCATCGAGTTTGGCCAGACCGCGCTGGCGCTGCTCGGCGAGGCCGACGACGCCGTGCTGACGCGCATCGGTGAGATCGGACGCATGTTGCGGGAATTGCAGCGGCTCGATCCCGCCGCCGCGCCGCTCGTTGCCGGCCAGGAGCAAGCGGTGACTGCGCTGCGCGAGTTGCAGGGCGAGCTGTCGCATTACCTCGAACGGATTGAACTCGACCCGGCGCGCCTCAAGGAACTTGAAGAGCGGTTGAATTTGATCCAGTCGCTGCGCCGCAAATACGGCGCGACGCTCGGCGACGTCATCGCCTTTGGCGAGGAAGCGACGAAGAAACTTCACAGCCTCGAACAGCGCGACGCCGAGCTGTCCCGGCTCAACGCCGAACTCCAGAAGCTCGACACCGAACTCTGGCGCACGGGCCAACAGCTTTCAACCCAGCGCCGGCAGGTGATTCCGAAGCTCGGCAAGGCCGTCATGAAGGAACTGGCTGCGCTCGGTTTCAAGCAATGCCAGTTCGATGTCGCCATCACAACCGCCGAACGCTCCATGCTCGACGTTCCACGCTCCGCCTCCGGCCTCGACACCGTCGAGTTCCAGTTCGCGCCGAATCCCGGCGAGCCGGCGCGACCGTTGCGAGCCATCGCGTCGTCCGGCGAAATGGCGCGCGTGATGCTGGCGTTGAAGACCGTGCTGGCCGCCGAGGACGAGATTCCCGTGCTGGTGTTCGACGAAGTGGACGCCAACGTCGGTGGCGAGACCGCCCACGCCGTCGGCGAGAAGATGCGGCAGATCGCGGACCGGCATCAGGTGCTCTGCATCACCCATCTCGCGCCCGTCGCCGCGCAAGCCACCGCGCACTTCGTCGTCAGCAAGGAACTCAAAGCCGGCCGCACGATCTCCGACTTCGCCCTCCTCGACCGTGCTGGCCGTGTCACCGAGTTGACCCGCATGCTCGGCGGCCAATCCGACGCCGCCCGCAAACACGCCGAGTCGCTGCTGAAATGATCGTGGGGATTGGCCGCGCTAACGCTCCAAGCTCAGCGACCTGGCGAACGAGACGGGTGGATTGCGAACGCGACGCCATGCCGGGTTCGCTGCGGCGCATGGTTGGGCCACGGCGCTCTCATCTCAAAGTCCTGTGTGTGAAAAGGTAGATGTGGCATGCCTTGCAAATCAAGAACTCGCCAGACCGTCCACTCTCAAGAACCGCCCAGTCCTTCCGCATGCGCCCGCCGCAGTGGGGACAGTCAAGTGCTGGTGCGTAGAGGAGAAGAAATACAAGCGGAAGAAACAGGACGAACAATAATGCCATGCCCGCAAGAGTGACGGCTGGCAGCCCCAACAAACCAAATAGCACTGATGCGAAGAATACCACAACCCAGGTGATTAATAGTCTCTTCAAACGCCTCTCTTTGATCTTCATGCGGGACGTAACCGCTTGCTGCGCCTCTACCTCATTTCGGAACTCAGTGTTCGGATACGGTGCTACTGCGTAAAGGTCCATGCGCGTGGTAGTGGCCTAACAGTTATTCGGCGGTCTATTTGACGTGCTGCAAGGTGATACGGCGAACTTAGAATCTTGCCATTTGGCGTGTCCAGAACAATTCAAGCGGTTGGCGGGTTTCACATTGAACCTGCAAAAACTGACAGAGTATGAGAGATCATCATGGCGTTGTTCTTGCCGAATCCCGGCGAGCCGGCGCGACCGTTGCGCGCCATCGCGTCGTCCGGCGAAATGGCGCGAGTGATGCTGGCGTTGAAGACCGCCCCGGCCGCGTTACCGAGTTGACCCGCATGCTCGGCGGCCAATCCGACGCCGCCCGCAAACACGCCGAGTCACTGCCCAAGTGACGGCGGGAATTGGTCGCGTTTAACGACCCAAGCCCGGCGACCCGGACTTGGCGGCAGATGATCCCTGTAGCGGCATCCGTTTGAAGTTCTCGTTCAGCACCTGCCCGCGCTTGATGCAGGGTTGGAAGACGAGGAAGCGCGCGTCCGCGACTCCCCCGGCCTTGCAGGGCCACCAGATACCCGGCTCCAGCCGCTCGAAATCCACGTCGAGGTCAAACTGTTTGATGTAAACCAGCAACCCGAAGGCGATGCTCACCGGCTTCTTCAACCGCACCTCACCGCGCGCCGGCTTGCGATCCTCCTCGTCAACCCAAAGCCGCCCATCGACGCCGTCCACGACCACGTCGAAAAACTTCTGATACTGCCCGCCGATCTTGATGGAGCGGCCCGGCCGGCCGCGAAACTTGTAGAGGATGCACCGCCGCCCCCGCAATTCTTCGCGGCCGACTTCCTCGCTGATGAACGCCCGCTCCAGTTCCTCGCCGCTGAACCGCGCGGTCAGGTCGGTCACCTGCTCGGCGTCCTTGGGTTTCCTGCCTTCGCGGATTGCCTGGCGGAACGATTCCAGCCGTTTGGTTTCTTCCTCCTGCTCCTTGGGCGAGAGAGGTTTGCCGTTGCGGCTGATCAGCCGGTGAAAGAGCATCTTGCCCTCGACGGGAAACACCTCCTGCACCTTCGTGTCTCGCTCGGTGGACTTGTGCGCCGTGTCGAGCGTCTCCACGGTCGTTGTCTGGCGGAAGCTGTAAGGCAGCACTGGCAGTGACGGCGGCAAGGTCGTCGCCGCCGCCGTCAAGCCCGTTGCTGCTGCCGCTAGAAGAGCCAGTGTCATTTCAAAGGAGCAGAAAAATGCCCCGATTCACATCCTTTCGCAACTGCTTGTCGCGTGGGGATGGGAGGATCAACCCGCGAATGGGTTTCGACCCCGGATCGGCCCAAACCGCTTACGGTCCCGGCGCACGGATGGACTTGGCGAAGAGCACCGTCAACCGCTGCTGCTGCCCAGCGGGTAAGAGAGTGGCACCCTTCTGAAACAGCGAATTGAACCGCGCCACCTGTTCCTTGGTGGTTGGTTGCTGCTGGTTGATCCGCGAATAAATAACGCTGGCTTCACGGCCTTCCTCCGGCGGCAGGGTATCGAACGCCTGCTTGATCAACTGGGCCAACTCCTGTTTTTCCTCCAGCGATAGCCGGCTCAAGTCCGGCGCGCTGCCGGGTTTGGTCGCCCCGGCCGACGCCGTGCCCGCCGAATTGCCGCCCGGCAGTTGGGTGATGAGGACAATGATGGTGGCGAGCAACAGGCAAAAGATGACTGTGGCGCCAAACACGAGCAGGTGCGCCCGCCGCTGGAGCGGATAGGTCTGCCTGCGCTGCTCGCGCTCCAACTCGGCGCGCATCATCGGCGTCGGCGCGGACAGATCGGACGGAAAAACCGGGCGTTGCTTGACCGGCGGCAGGAGCGACGACGCCCCGCCCGTATCGCGAACAGCAAGCGGGGGCGGCTCGACGGACTGCGGCGCCCTGAATTCCTCCATCGTCTCGACGATCTCTTCGTCGTATGGCTCTGTCGGCGACGCGGCCGGGGCAAGGTTGGGGATGGTCAGTGCTTGCTTGCAGGCAGGGCACACCACCGACTGGCCGCGCGCATTGTCCGCGGCGGCTAGTTGTCGATTGCAGTGCGGGCAGCTAAAAACAAATTCCATGAATTCTCAGTCCGGTCCCGAAATCCCGCCGTTGCATGCGGCGCGTTTTTCATCAGGAACCCGAACAATAAGGTGCTAATCTAGCGGGACGCGGCGAAACCGGCCAGCGAAACTTTCCGGCGACCTTTTCGTCCGGCTTTGCCGCTGCAATGGCGGCGGTGTTCACCGGTTGTCGGCGGAAGTCACACAACTCCAACTTTGGCCTGAAAGTCGCGGATGCGGTCGCGAAGGTCGGCGGCGCGCTCGAACTGCTCCGTCTCCACCGCCTCCTTCAATTGCTGTTGCAGCCGCTCGAGTTCGCTCAACGGCCGGCTCCGCTCGATTTGTTTGGCAAGGTCGCGCAACGCCGTCATCGAACGGTCCCGCTCGAACTGGAATGTCGGATTGTCCAGTTCCGGCAATGACTCGATGCCTTCGAGTGCCTCGGCAACGATCTTCCGCGCCGTTTCGTGCTGGCGGTTGTCCAGCGCGATCATCGCGCGCGCCACGGTATTCATCCGCAGCACATAAGGCCGCCATTGCTCCAACTGCACCCGATCCTCCGTGCGCTCCGCATAACGCTGCACCAGATCGAACACGCGCAGGTTGCGCTTCGTGTCGCGCACCGTGCGCGGCCAATCCTTGAGCTGGAAGAACCGCACGTAGCGGTAGTAGTAGAGGACGCTTTCGCTGAACAACTCAACGCAATCCTCCGCGCTGATTTTGAACCCCGCTTCTTCGCCCGCCTTCTTCGCTTTGGCCAGCCGCGCGAGATGAAACTCCAGTTCGGATTCCATCTCATGCGGCCGGTGGCCGTCGGGACGGCCATCCACCTCGTACTGCTCGATGCCCAGCGGCATGCGCACCTGCAACAGCTCGCGCCCGTCGTCCCCGCGCACAACCCGGAGGTCGTCAGCGGCATCGAAAGGCCAGGCGTCGAACAACGAACGGAGATCAGAGGAATCGCTCATGAATCGCTGCCCAACAAATGCCACGGCACACGGCTGTTTGCAACCGTCGAGATGAACTGGCGATCACGACAGTTGTTTTTGGCTCGCCTTGGGCACCGGACATCGGCAACAACTGCGTCCATGAACAAGATGCTTCTCACTGTCGCAGTCGCCATCACCGGGTTTTTTTGCAGCCTGAACCTCTTCGCCGAGACCAGGCCGCAAGCCCTCGAACTGTTCAACGGCAAAGACCTCGCGGGTTGGAAGTCGTTCGTGGACGATCCCAAGGTGACGCAAGACCAGGTCTGGAGCGCACGCGATGGCGTGATCGTCTGCAAAGGCGAGCCGATGGGTTACCTGTACACCGAACGGCAATTCACCAGCTTCAAGCTCGAAGTCGAGTATCGCTGGGCCGGCAAGCCTGGCAACAGTGGAGTCTTCACGCGCATCGGTGGCAAGCCATGTGCCCTGCCGCGTTGCATCGAGACACAGCTCAAGCACGGCAACGCAGGGGACGTGTTCGGCTTTCATGGTTTCCCGCTGCGCGGCCCGGCGGATCGGTTCAGCGAGAAGGAAAGCAAACTGGCCGGCCACGTCTGCATCGTCAAAAGAATCGCCGGCAACGAAAAGGAGCCGGGCCAGTGGAACAAGATCGAGGTGCTCGTCAGTGGCGCGAACGTCGCAGTCTGGCTCAACGGCCAGAAGGTCAACGAAGCGACAGGCGCCGAAGTGATGGCCGCGCCCGTGGGCTTGCAGTCCGAAGGCGGCGAGGTTCACTTCCGCAACGTCCGGCTGACGCCGCTGGCGAACTGAGCGTGGTCGCTGTGTGCGATCGCGCCGGAATATCTCCAGCGATTTCTTTTTGCACACGCCGCCGATTTCGGGTTTCATCGCGGCATGAACAACATTCTCGTTCCGTTCCTTGTCCCGCTTCTCGCGGCGCTCGTCCTCGATTCGTCGGCGTTTGGCGCGGCCGGCCCTGAACAGATTCCGCTCTGGCCCAAGGGTGCGCCGTGCGAGAAGGGCGAAATCGGCGAGGAGGGCAACATGACCAAGCCGAACGGCAACAAGCCCGCCGGCAAAAGCGTCATCCGCCTCGGCAACGTCAGCAAGCCAACCATCGCCCTCTATCGTCCGCCGAAATCAAAGGACACCGGCGCGGCAATCGTCGTATGCCCCGGCGGCGGCTACAGCATCCTCGCGTTTGACCTCGAAGGCACGGAGGTCTGTAAATGGCTCAACTCCGTTGGCGTCACCGGCGTGCTGCTCAAATACCGCGTCCCGAAGCGTCCCGGCGACGACAAGCATATCCTGCCGTTGCAGGACGCGCAGCGCGCGCTTGGACTCGTCCGGTTCCACGCGAAGGAATGGGGCATCAATCCCGCGCGCATCGGCGTGCTTGGCTTTTCGGCGGGCGGCCATCTCACGGCAAACCTGAGCAATAATTTCGACAAGCGCGTCTACGATCCGGTGGACGAGGCTGACGCCGTCAGTTGCCGCCCTGATTTTGCGCTGCCAATCTATCCGGCCTACCTCGCTCTCAAGGACAAGAACAACGAACTCGCGCCGGAACTGAAAGTGACCGCCAACACTCCGCCGACGTTCCTGGTGCAGACGGAGGACGACGGCATCCGCGTCGAGAACAGCCTCTTCTATTACCTCGCGTTGAAGAACGCCAAGGTGCCCGCCGAGATGCACCTCTACCCCGCCGGCGGCCACGGCTACGGCCTGCGCCCGTCGGACAAGCTCGTCACCTCCTGGCCCAAGCGCGCCGAGGAATGGATGCGCAGTCTCGGCTTGCTCGATCGAAAGAAGCCATGAAGTCCTCACGCTGCGGTCTCGCAACGCTGAAGAAGAAGCTGCGCGCGGAAATCCCGGCAACACGCCGTTTGGGAATCGAGCCCGCTCGCTGCGACAACGCCGCTCTCGTCCTCAGCGCGCCGCTCGCACCAAACCGCAACGACAAGGGCACCGCGTTCGCCGGCAGCCTCTGCGCCATCACGACGCTCGCCGGCTGGTCCGCGATCTGGATGGCGCTCCACAACGCCGATCTCGCAGGCACCATCGTCATCCAGGACAGCACGATCCGGTATCTCCGCCCCGTCACCCGCGACTTCGAGGCCTGCTGCTCGATGCCAGCGCCCGCACAGATGGCGCGTTTTCTCACCACCTTGCGCAAACACGGGAAAGCGCGGCTCCGGCTGCGAGTCGTCATTCGTGAAGGCGGTGTGGACGCCGTGACGTTCACCGGCCGCTACGTCGCCCGACTCTCGAAATAGCCGCGCTTCTTATGAACTTGCCGCAAATTCTCATCTCCTTTCTCGCGGCCCAGACTATCACATCTCCTGGCTCGAAAGAGCGAAGTCACGTCACTTCCGTGCAACATATTTCTCGGATATCTCACGACCTTTTTGATAGTGCTTGAGCGACGCAAAAACCAGATAGTCGGTGACCTTATCCCACGCAACGGCGCACATGGCACCCTCGCTCCAGTTGCTAGACGTGCCTCCGTGCGGCACGGTGCCAACAAGAAACAATCTCTCGCCCTGCATCTCAAAGCGTGGACTATCCATGGCATAGCAGTGGTCATCTCCAACGAGGCTCACTTGAACTGTTCTGCCCGTAAAATCTGGAAGTGGTTTCTTTTTCATAATGTGGTGAGAGGCATATCGGGTATTCGACTCCCTATTTGTCGTCTTCATTCTCGACACGGCGGACTTTGAAATCTGGCTCTCGCCTTGTCCAGAACAACTTAAGCGATGAGCGGGGAACAGCCTCAAAACCTCGACCAGATGAACAGCGAAGAACAGTTGTGAACCCAAGAAGGCGGCGTGGACGCCGTGACGTTCATCGGCCGCTACGTCGCCCGGCTCTCGAAATAGCCGGGCATCGCTTCGTGCTGGTTTCCCAACGGAATCTCGCAGCATGCGTGGATCCTTATCCACGCAGTCACCGTTCGACTGTGAACGTGATATCCGGCTCGGAGGATGGTCCACGCTTCGACTTGCTGACGCCGCCGTCGTCCTTGCCATCTTCGCCGACACTATAGACCACGTAGCCACGCTTTGGCGCGGCGAACAGCTTGTAGCGGACCGGCTTGCCGTCGAAGGGATCGATCGGAACGGTGTTGAGATATCGAGGCGCCAATTCGGCGAGGCTCTCTGGCAACCGGCGGGTGTCGTTGCGGAAGCGCTCTACAGCCAGCGCGGCCAGAACGATGCGCCCCAAGGCAATCGAACGAGCATCACGCACTGTCGTGCCGAGCACAGGTGGCACCGAAACACGCGACCCGATCAAATAGAAAGGCAACTTCTCCGCCTTTTCTCGAATGGCGTTCAAGCGGCGAAGCCGGTCGGGGTAATCAACGCGACTCGCTTCGGCAGCCTCCATCATCAGGTTGAGGTATTTCAGGTGGTCGAGTTCCCTTTGGCCGCTGATCCTGTAGAACACGAAGACGGTCCGAAAGAACATCCTCTTCCACAGCGGAACCGGATCTCCAAATACGAAACTAGAATCAACAATCGATATGACATAATCCTCAGATCCAGCCGCGGTGAAGCCGTCGGTGGCAAGACATCGCTCTCCAATGAAAGCGCGTGTGAGAGCCTGGGAATCCTCAGCTTTTGCGGTAGCGGCTGAAAGCCGTTCAAGCTGTTTATTCGGAAGGACCACACGATTTAGGAGACGTTCCATCACACCAAACGCAGTCCCCACGTTCGTAATGCGCACCAAGAATGGAATTAGTAATGGATCCTCACGAATCGTGTCGGCCATGCGAAAAATGGCCAAAATGTCGCGCGTTGCCGTTTCCGAGTCGCCGTTCTCGCAATGAAGAATGGCATCATTGCGCAGCAACCCACAGGCTGATAGAATCAGAAATGCGTGTGGAGTCTGCATCATCCATCCTGCAGCGAAATCCAGGTGAAAGTGACAGGACTTCATCGCTGCTGCTTTGCGAAACAATTCCAGCGCCTGTTGGTTGGCAGCCAGATAATTCGCAGTTTCCTGCTTTGCCTCCGGTGACAGAGGTTCGCTGCGAGGCGGAAGACGCCAAATGAGCCCGCTGCCAGTGTATTTGTTGTCGTAGTGGCTGTAGGCTTCTTGATAAACGCTGGCCGCGTTCTCGCCGGACGGTGGTTGAGGGAGCGTCGCCGCCAATTCGGCCGGCGTAGTCGGCTGACCTGTTTTGCGGATCGCGTCCAGCCTGGCATTGACCTCGGCAACCAGCACAACCCGATGCATCACGAAACACAAACCAAGCAACAGCAGCAGCACAAGGAGAGATATCTCTGTCTTGCGGAGCGGAAACGCTGCATCAGTGCCCATGGTGATTGCCTCTTGAAGAACAGCCGCAGAGTGGCGCGATCAAAGTGACCACGCAAGCCCAAAGCCCATACCCCACCGCCGCTTGACCGGTTAGGGGTCGTGGTCGAGAGTGCGCTGTGTGAAGTCTCTCGTGATGATGATGTTCGCCTGCGTGGCCGCGTTGTCGGCCAGCGCCGCCGAGCCGTGACATGAGACGGTGAGTTCCAAATCAATGACATCTGACCCACGCAAACCGAACCGGCTGGCGCGCGAGAAAAGCCCCTACCTGCTCCAGCATGCCTGCAATCCAGTGGACTGGCATCCGTGGGGGCCGGAGGCGTTCGAGACGGCGCGGCGCGAGAACAAACCCATCTTCCTCAGCATCGGTTACTCGACGTGCCACTGGTGCCATGTGATGGAACACGAGAGTTTTGAGAACGCGGAAATCGCCGGGGTGCTCAATCGTTGGTTTGTGCCGGTCAAGGTGGACCGCGAGGAACGGCCGGACGTGGACCAGATTTACATGACGGCAGTGCAGGCGATGACCGGCCAAGGCGGCTGGCCGCTCAGCGTGTGGCTGACGCCCGACCTGAAACCGTTTTACGGCGGCACGTATTTTCCGCCACGGAGCGCGTTCGGGCGGCCGGGCTTCAAGGAAATCCTGACGCGCATCCACGAGGTCTGGGAACAACAGCACGAGCAAGTGCTCCTGCAAAGCCGCCAGTTGCATGATGCCATCGTCGCGGCAACGACGGCAAATGGCGCACCGGGTGAAATCGACGCCAACTTGCCGGGTGCCGCTTACGATCAGTTTCGCGTCCAATATGACGAGGAGCACGGTGGTTTCGGCGGCGCGCCGAAATTTCCGCGGCCGGCGCAGCTCAACTTCCTGCTGCGTTACTGGAAGCGGACCGGCGACGCGAAGGCGTTGGAAATGACGACGCACACGCTGCGGCAGATGGCGCTCGGCGGAATGCATGACCAGCTCGGCGGCGGCTTCGCGCGCTACAGCGTGGACGAGCGGTGGCACGTGCCGCACTTTGAAAAAATGCTCTATGACAACGCCCAGCTCGTCGTCAGCTATTGCGAGGCGTGGCAGATCACGCGCGAGCCGTTCCTGGCCGGTGTGGCCCGGGACGTGTTGTGCTACATCAGCCGCGACATGACGCATCCCGACGGCGCGTTCTACTCCGCCGAAGATGCCGACAGCGAAGGAGTCGAGGGCAAATTCTACGCGTGGACGATGCGGGAACTGCGCGACGCGCTTGGCGCGGAGGAGGCGAAGTTCGTCGGCGAATACTTTGGTTGTGAGGAGAACGGCAATTGGGACGATCCCACCGGCCACAGTCCGAAGAATGCCAACGTGTTGTTCGTGGCCCGAACGTTTGAGCAGATGGCGAAGCTCTTCGGCGGCACGCCGCAGCAGGCGCGCGAGCGGATTGAGTCGGCCCGGCGGAAGCTGTCCAAAGTCCGCAGCCGGCGCATCCGGCCGCATCTTGACGACAAAATCCTCACCGCATGGAACGGCCAGATGATTGGCGCGTTCGCCCGCGCCGCACAGGTACTCGACGAGCCGCAGTATCTCGCGGCAGCCACGCGCGCGGCGGAGTTCGTCCTTGCGAAACTTTACGATCCGCAGACAAGAACGCTGCTGCGCCGTTGGCGAGACGGCGAAACGAAAGTGGACGGTTTCCTAGACGATTACGCTTTCTTCGCCGCCGGCCTGCTGGAACTTTACGAGGCGTCGTTCGACCCGCAATGGCTCGATCGCGCGGTGGAGCTGACCGACACGATGATCGCTCGGTTTCACGACGAGGCAGGCGGCGGCTTCTGGTTCACGCCGCCGGGCCAGACCGACATCATTGCGCGGATGAAGGATGACTACGACGGCGCGCAGCCGAGCGGGAACTCCATCGCCATTGCCAACCTCCAGAAGCTCGCGCAGTTCACCGACCATCCACGCTACGCCGCCATCGCCGACGAATCGCTGCGGCGATTGCTGCCGCGATTCCGCCAGACGCCGACGGCAGTGCCGCAATGGCTGTGTGCGCTCGATGCCACGCTGGCGGGACACCGGCAGATTGTCATCGCAGGCGCGCCCGACGCCGCCGACACGAAAGCTATACTGCGCGCCGTCCGCGAGCGTTATCTGCCGGACACCATCCTGCTGCTGGCCGACGGCGGTCCTCGCCAAGCGGCGATGGCAAAGCGGTTGAAGTTCCTCGCTGATATCAAACCCCTAGGCGGCAGGGCGACCGCTTACGTCTGCGAAAGCCATGTCTGCAGCGCGCCGACGAACGACCTCGCGGTGCTCCAGAAGATGTTCGACGAGCCTCCGGCCGGATAACGCCGGATTGTGCGCACGCGCATTTCCATCTACACTGCGCACACTGAAATCATGCCGGAGGATGATTAACGCAGCTTGGCTATGAAAACCGACTACGACCTTTTCATTGACGGGCGCTGGGTGAAGCCTGGCGCGAGATTCGAGGTGCGCGTTCCTTACGACGGCGCAGTCTTCGGCACCGCGCCGAAAGCGAATCGCGAGGAGGTCGAACAAGCCATCGCAGCGGCGAAAAAGGCCGCCCCCGCCGCCGCGCGGTTGCCGAGCCACAAGCGCCACGAGATTCTGACGAAGGCCGCGGCGCTGATGCAGCAGCGGACGGAGGATTTTGCGCGCGCCATCGCCAGCGAGAGCGGCAAACCGGTTCGCGAGGCGCAAGGCGAGGTCGGGCGCAGCGTGCAAACATTGTCGTTCTCCGCCGAGGAAGCGCGCCGCAACGTCGGCGAGATGGTGCCGGTGGACGCGCATCCCGGCGGCACGGACCGGCTCGGTTTCACGCTGCGAATGCCGCGCGGCGTCATCGCGGCGATCACGCCGTTCAACTTCCCGCTCAATCTCGTTTGCCACAAGATCGGCCCGGCACTCGCCGGCGGGAACACGGTGGTCCACAAGCCCGCCAGCGCGACACCGATCTGCGGTTACATGCTCGCCGAGTTGTTCGCCGAGGCCGGGCTGCCCGCCGGCTTCCTGAATACCGTCTCCGGCAGCGGCGGCGAGGTCGGCGATTTTCTAGTGGCCCACCCGGACGTGGCGATGGTGACATTCACCGGCAGCGCAGAGGTGGGCAAACACATCCGTGCCGTCGCCGGCATGAAACCAGTCACGCTTGAACTCGGCGCAAACTGCGCCGCCATTGTGGACGCCGACGCTGACCTGGAGTTGGCGGTCGGTCGTTGCGCGACAGGCGGCTTCGCGCATTCCGGCCAGGTTTGCATCCACCTCCAACGCATCTATGCCGCGGGAAAGATCGCCAGCGATTTCACCGACGCGCTGCGGTCGCGCGTGGCGGCATTCCGCATCGGCCATCCGCTCGACGAGGCGAGCGATGTCACGTCGCTGATTGACGAGCCAAACGCCGTGCGCGTCATCCAATGGATCGCCGAAGCCGAGCGCGACGGCGCGCGCAAACTCATCGGCGGCGAACGCGCCGGCCGTGCGACGGTGATGCCCGCGATTCTCTCCGGCACGCAGCCCGGCATGAAAGCGGTCGCCGACGAAATCTTCGGTCCGGTCGTATGCGGGGAGGCGTTCGATTCCATCGAGCAGGCCGTCGGGATGGTGAACCGCAGCCGCTACGGTCTGCAGGCGGGCGTGTTCACCCGCGACATCAGCCGCGCGCTCTGGGCCGCGCAGCAGATCGAATGCGGCGGCGTGATGATCAACGACGTGCCGACGTTCCGCGTGGACCAGATGCCCTACGGCGGCGTCAAGGACAGCGGCATCGGCCGCGAGGGGCCGCGCTACGCGTTGCAGGAGATGACGGAGACGAAGACCGTCGTCATCAACCTCACCGGCGCGCCGAAGTAAGCGATTCGAGCCGGGCACACGGCGCAAAATCCTGGAGATTTTTCTGGACGAGTTGGACAACAATCAGCATTTTGGTCGCGACGGGCACGACCGGATCAACGTGCGGCAGATGGTTGGAGTCGGGTTCTGATGAAACTAGCGTTTGTTATCGTTGCCATCGCAATGGCCACCGCAGCCGGACTGACGCCGAAAGAGAGCGCGGCGTGCGGGAAACTTTACGTGGAGAAGTGCGGGCGGTGCCACAAGCTCTACAAGATCGAAAACTATCCGGAGCCTGCCTGGAACATGTGGATGGGGCAGATGATCGCCAAGTCGAAGCTGACGCAGGCACAAACCAAGCAGCTCACCCGCTATCTTCAGTCACTGCGCGCCAGCCACGCCGAGCATGAGGCCGGCGGCGCCTCGACGCAGCCCTGATCTTCCGGCGTCGTCGCATTTCCTCGTTGCCGACTTGCCGCAGTTCTGCCAAACCAGCCGCGTGCATTTCGCCCAACTTTCAGCCGCCGCGCGCAACAAACGGTTGAGACCCGTTTCATGAACGAACTGGACGTCGAGACTCTGCGCCAATGCCGCCGTGGCGATCCCGCGGCGCTCGGGGCGCTTTACGACTGCTACCGCCGTCCGGTTTACTACCTCGCCCGGCGCATGGTCGGCGAAGCGGAGGCGGAGGATGTTTGCCAGGAGACTTTCATCGCGGTTTTCAGGGTCATATCGAAATTTGAAGGAAAATCGAAGCTCTCCACGTGGGTGCTGGCCGTTGCCACGCGCGTCAGCCTGATGCACCTGCGCAAACGGCGGCGTCTGGAATCGTCCGCCGAATCTGCCGACACGGCCGAGGCGGAGCCAATGACGTTGTTGTCGCCGAGTCATGAACTGCTCAATAAGGAGTTTCTCAAACGGCTCGCCGACGCCATGGACCGTTTGCCGGAGAACCAACGGACGGCTGTGACACTGCGCAGCTTTGAAGAAATGTCCTACGAGGAAATCGCGCGGGCGATGAACTGCCGCCTCGAACAGGTGCGCGGCACACTGTTTCGCGCGCGCTGCCGGTTGCTGAAGTTTTTGGAGGGCCACTGACATGAGCACGCGAGCATCCGAACATTACGCCCCGCAGGAATGGTCAGCCTACCTCGACGGCGAACTGCCCGCCGCCCGCCGCGACGCGATGCGCGAACACCTGCGCGATTGTCCGTCCTGCGCCGCCATCCTGCGGAGTTTTGAGGCGGTGCAAAATGGCGCGGAGCAACTCGCGCAACAACCGGCGCCGGACCAGCCGCAACTGCGCACGCGGCTCGTGGCGGTCGGCGCGGCGATGATCGAGCAGAACCGGTCGCGACAGCGAGGGTGGCTCTGGCTGGGCGCGTTCCTCGCCACGGTCATCCTCGCCAGCCTGGCGGCAGCGTTGTGGCATGGCATGATGCAGCCGCACGTGACGAAAGCGGCCGTTGTCGCGTCCAAGGTTCAAGTGACACTGGACCGCGTGCTGATCACGCGTTACTTCGTGGAACCGCCCTCGCTCGAATACGACCTGACGATTCACAACAGCGATACCCGGCCGCTGGAGGTCATCCGCGTCATTGTCAGCGACCCGCTGGGCGAAAAAGAGTGCCCCGTGGCGTCGGCACTGCGCGTGGAACCGGGCCAGACCTTCCAGCGCGTTTTCAAGCGGCCCGTCAGCGAGGACGCCCAATTACGGCCCGGCAGCTATCGCATCCTGCTGGAAACGTCCGACGGCCGGCTGGTCGCCGAAAAAACCGTGCCCTAGAGCTGGGAAAAACCCGTTGCAACAGGGCGAGGCGTCCTTTAAGTTCGCCCCGCTGGTTAATCCAGCAGGACAAAATTTATGGGCATGACATTGACAGAAAAGATCCTCGCCCGCGCCAGCGGCAAGGCAAAGGTTTACGCTGGCGAGAACGTATGGGTGAGCGTGGATATCCTGATGACGCATGACGTGTGCGGACCGGGCACTATCGGCGTATTCAAGCGCGAGTTCGGCAAGGACGCGAAGGTGTGGGATCCGAAGAAGATCGTCATTACGCCGGACCATTACATTTTCACCACCGACGCGCTTTGCAACCGCAACGTGGACACGCTCCGCGAGTTCGCTCGCGAGCAGGGCCTGCCGTATTTCTACGACATCATTGACGACCCGCGCGGCCACTGGAAGTTTGACGCCTCCCGCGGGCCGATCGCGAAACAGCACGGCAGCCATTACGTCGGCGTCTGCCACACCGCGCTGCCGCTCAAGGGCCACACGCGCCCCGGCGAGGTGTTGCTCGGCACCGACAGCCACACATGCACCGCCGGCGCATTCGGCGAATTCGCCACCGGCATCGGCAACACCGACGCCGGCTTTGTCATGGGCACCGGCAAGATTCTGCTCAAGGTGCCCGAGGGGATGCGGTTCTGGTTCGAGGGCGCGCTCCAACCCGGCGTGATGGGCAAGGATATCATCCTCCATGTCATCGGTGAGATTGGGTTCGACGGCGCCACCTACCGCGCCATGGAATTTGTCGGCCCCGGCATGTCGGCGCTCGATATGGACGACCGCATGACCATCGCCAACATGGCCATCGAGGCCGGCGGCAAGAACGGCGTTTTCGAGGTGGACAAGAAAACATTGGACTACGTCAACGAGCGCACCGCCGCCAACGGCACGAAGAAGGACTTCGAGGTGTTAACACCCGACGCGGATGCCAGCTACGTTTACGATAAAAAGTTCGACCTCTCGAAACTCGAACCGACTGTCGCCTGTCATCCTGATCCCGGCCAGCGCAAGTTGGCCCGTGAACTCGGCCACATTGCGCTCGACCGCGCCTACATCGGCTCGTGCACGGGCGGCAAGACCAGCGATTTCGTCGCGTTCGCCCGCGTGGTCAAGGGCCGCAAGGTAAAGATAGACACCTTCGGCGTGCCGGCGACGACTCAGGTGGTGCAGGATTTGCGCGTGGTGAAGCTCGGCGAAAAATCCGTGTGGGAAATCCTCGTGGACGCCGGTGTGCGCATGACGGAGAACGCCGGTTGCGCCGCCTGCCTCGGCGGGCCGGAAGACACCTTCGGCCGCGTCAACTCGCCAATGAAGTGCATCAGCGCCACCAACCGCAATTTCCCCGGTCGCATGGGCAACCGCGAGAGCCAGGTGTTCCTCGCCAGTCCCGCAACGGTCGCTGCCAGCGCCCTCACCGGCAAGATCAGCGACCCACGGGAGTTCTGGCGCTGAACTGTTTTGCCGATGATTGAGCGTGATTGGAACCAGACGTACCGCGACCCACAGGCACCGCCGTGGGATACGGGCAAGCCGTCCACACAATTGCGGCTGCTCCTCGAAAGCGGCGCGGTAAAGCCATGTCGTGCCCTCGACCTCGGTTGCGGCACGGGCACGAACGCGATTTTCCTCGCGCAGCAAGGCTTCAATGCAACTGGCGTGGATTTGTCCGAAGTCGCAGTCCAACGGGCGCTGGCAAAGGCGCAAACGGCGGGTGTCACCGCAAACTTCATCTGCGCCAGCGTGCTCGCGCTGCCCGATCTTGGCGGGCCGTTTGAGTTCGTGTCAGACATCGGTTGTTTTCACACGCTGGCGAAAGACCAGCGCAACGCGTTCGTCGCGCAGGTCACGAGGGTCACGCAACCCGGCAGTGTTTACTTCCTGCTCTGCGGCAACGCGAAGGAACCGCTCGATCCCGGGCCCCCAACGCTCAGCGAGGAGGAAATCCGCGGGACTTTTAGCGGCCATTTCGACATCGAATGGATTCGTGAATGCCGCTTCGATACGGCAAGCTTGCCCAAAGCACCACTGGGGTACGCAACGCTGATGCGGCGGCAATAAGCCAAGCCACGGGGTTCCATGCAAATGGAAGATCGTACAGCAGGATGACCTCGGGCCTGTGGCACATGTTCTTCGTTCGTTAGAAAAAACATATGAAAGAGATGCCAGATTCCAAAATGATTGGGGCGGTGATGTTCGCGCTGATGCTTCTCCTCAATCTGCCTTGCCACGCAGGAACCGGAACTCAGTCCGATGAGAAAGCGGTCATCAAGTCCTATAACGAAACAGCGCTGCAGCTTTATCAGAATCTGGCCGGGAAAAACGCAAAGAACATTGTGATTTCACCCTACAGCGTCGGGACGGCCATGGCCATGGCACTCTCAGGGGCGCGTGGCAGCACGGAAGTGGAGATGAAGGCTGCGCTCAACCAGACGCTGTCCCGCGAGAGCATGGACACAGCAAATCAGAAGCTCCTGGAGAAGATGAACCGTTTCCAAGGAGCATCCGGCGAGGTGCTTTCGATCGCCAACGCACTGTGTCTGACGACAGACAGTGCGTTGGTGCACCGCGATTATAAGGAGCTTCTGAAATCGAAATACCATGCAGAGGTTTTCGACGCGCCTGATGTGGGCCCGATCAATCAGTGGGTGTCCGGAAAAACAAAGGGCAAGATAGAAAAGATCCTTGAGAAACTCTCCGCTAATTCGGTCTGCGTGCTGCTCAACGCGGTCTATTTCAAAGGGATTTGGGCCACCCAGTTTGACAAGAAAAAGACGCAACCGAAACCGTTTCAAACCGCGTCCGGCGAGGCGGTTTCGGTTCCCATGATGCGCCAAAAAACGTCTTACACACGGACACAACGTGAGGATTTCGCGGCGCTGTCCATGCCGTACAAAACAGCTTCTCTCGAGATGATTCTCATCCTGCCGAACGAGAAGGACGGACTGCCCAAAGTCGAGAAGACGCTTTCCATGCAGGCGCTGCAATCCGTCGTGGATGATCTTGGCAAAAGCAAACCGGCGGAAGTGACGCTGAGCCTGCCAAGATTCAAGGCATCGTCTGGGGCCAGTTTGATACCGCCATTTCAGGCGATGGGCATGAAACTGGCGTTTTCGGCAAGCGCAGCCGACTTCGGCGGGATCACCGGACGTTCCAATGCGCTCGGACTAATCTGGATAGCCCAAATCCAGCACAAGGCATGTCTCGATGTAAACGAAGAAGGAAGCGAGGCAGCCGCTGTCACAGCCGTCGAGTTTGCGACCAAGTCGGCTCCCCTCTTCGCCGAGTTCCGCGTTGATCATCCTTTCTGCTTCCTGCTTGTGGACAAGGAGACTGGCGCTATCTTGTTCATGGGACGAGTGAACAACCCATTGGAAACGAATTGAGAAAAGCCTGACTGCCGGACCCGGCTGCCAAACGAGAGGACATATACCATGCGACCCTGTTTACGGCTCCTGGCGTTTTCGCTGTTGTCCTTCACGCTCGTCGCCTTCGCGGGCGAAATCCACACGTTCAATTGCACGAACACCAAGTGCAACTTCAAGGCTGTGATTTTCTGCGGTGGCGGAGATGCTGTTGCCAAGGTTTCCGGCTACTGCGAGCATTGTGGCAAGATCGTTACGGCAACATTCCCACACAAAGAACGGATGGGTTTGGGACCTCATGCTGTGGCGCGAATCTGGGACCCGGCTACCGGCAAAACACTGGACGTGTTTGCGTGCCCAACCTGCAAACGTCCATTCGCTCCCGTGGAAAAGATGAACTACTGCCCCAAGTGTGGCGGCAAAACGATGGCCGAAGGCGCTCCCGGTTTGTGGGACTGAAACGACCCTGGACTCCCATCATGGCCATTGAACCCACGCGCCCCAAAAAGTGTCCCGATTGCGGCAGCACTGATGTCATCGCAGGCGTGAAGATTTCCATGACCGCGGAGGTCGGATCCATCGGACTCTCCTACAAGGCTAACATGCTCTTGCACGGAACCGAGGCGCTGTGCGCGGACATGTGTCAGGCATGCGGCACCGTAATCCGGTTATACGTGAAAAACCCACGTCGCAAGTGGATAACCGGCTGATTTGTGAGGGTCTGACAAGTCGTCAGACCGTTGGAGCACCGAGTGCTGGGCAGCGGCGCAGGTGGGGCCACAGACCAGGCTGAGGCGCTCTTCCAAGAGACAAGAAGTCTGCGGCTCGATCACGAGAGGGGATTTCCGTTGGCGAATGCGCGCAGGGCAACTAAACTATGGATATGAAACACGCCTTTCCTCCCCAAGCCCGGAGCGCGTCGCATCCCCTCGCAGTGCTGGGCCGCTTGGCGGTAATAACGCTCACGGCGATTGTCATCCCGTTGGGGCTATCGAGCTGCGGGTCCAAACCAGCAGCGCCCGCGACAGATGCTGAAAAGCCGCCGACTGCCACGCAGCCTGCCATCCCGCCTGCCACCAACGCTGTCAACGCCACCGAAAACCTCCAGCGTCTGAAAATGGAAGCGGAAAGACAAGGGGCGCTTCTGGAGCGGAGCAGCGCGAGGAAGTCCATGATGATGGAGGAACGCCCATCGATGAGCGAGCCCGCCAGCGTCCCTGCAGCTCCCGGCGTCCCCTCCAGTTCGAAGGCCGTTCCCGATCCTATGCAAATCAGGTAAGCCATGGCCGACGAAACTGTATCCAAACCTCCCGCGCAGTGGAAGGAAGGCGAGAGCGGCCCGCTCCAGACTTCCGTGCTCTTCATGGACTTGGTGAGCTCCAGTGACTTTGCCAGCGTGATGAGCCTGAAGGACTATGCGGATTATGTCTCCGCCTTCCATGATCTCTGCGTCCGGCAAACGCGGTTCTTCTTCAGGACCTTTTCCAAAACCGAGCACGTGGACTACAATGTCGAACTCATCGGCGATGAAATGGTCGTTTTCCTCCACACGGACAGCCCGCCCAACGATGTCTATCTGCTGATCTGTCTGGCGGTGACCCTCAAGTGCGGCTGGCTTGGCTGCCCCCTCAACACTGACCGCCTCTTCTCGGGCCACTCCAGCACCGGTCTCGCAGCCGGCATCAACTCGGGCCTTGTTTGGGCGCGAAAAACAGCCAAGGGCCTGGCCAAGTGCGGTTTCACCATCAACGCCGGCAAGAGAATCGAATCCGCCTCGCGTGAGGGAGACCGGTATCAGATATTCGTGTCCGACCCCGCCTTCAAACAGATCAACCGGCGCATCCGTAACCTGCTCTTTGGGCCGCGCCGGATCACTCCGATGAAAGGGGTGGTGGTTCCCCTTGGTGTGCACGAAGTCGCGGAATGTTTCATGAACGTTGGCAAACGCCTCGAGCCGGAGTTGCTTCAGAGCTTTGTCCGCTTGGGACGCCAGGCGCTTCAGCGCAACACGTTCGACTTGTGGGTGCACACCTGCTGGCAGGTATATCAAGCTTCCGTCGCTGGTGATCGCATCAGCGACGAAGCCCTCAGCCTCTGTGAGCATGTGCTCAACATCGACCCCACCAATCCGGCCGCTCTCTACCATGCCGGGCAGGGCATGACCGAGCGGAACGACGTTGAGACCGCCCGTCTCTACTACGAGGACCTGACCCGTCACTGGCCGACGTTCTCCGATGGTTGGCTGGAACTTGCCCGCGCCTGCCGTTCGCTCGGTCTGAAAGAGGAAGCGCGCCGCAGCGTCCTCCAAGCCCGCCGCCGCGGCATCCCCGAACAGGAGTATACGGAGCCAGCTCCCAATTCCTGACAGGTTGGCTGGCAGTAGCAGCTACACCGCAGGTTCATGGCCGGACCAACACGCGGGAGGGAAACGCTCAGCGCGTCGCTGCACACGCGTCAGCAAACTTTTGCGGCGGACGGTGGATTCACTACTTGGGACAATTGGACGAGAAAGCCCGGAGCAGGCTTTTCACATCGAACGGCCGCAGGTCCGGATACGCCCCAACCAACAGCGCACACATGCCTGCAACCGCAGGAGTGGCGAAGCTTGTTCCCGTGACGGTCGTCTTGCCGCCACCCGCGGCAGCCACCACCACTTGGTCGCCATGGGCCACGAATTCGATGACGCGGTCTTCGGCAAAGAGCAGTTGAAACGGCGAAGGGAACCTGCCGATGTCCACGCCTATGCATGTGGCAATCTCGGCGGGAAAACCATCGTCGGTCAGAGGCACATTGCGTCTCGATGCAACGACAATCTGGTTCTGGCGATACGCGGTCTGGCAAAGCTCGTGCAACGGCCCGGCGAACTTGGCGCTCGTCGCGAGGCTCATATTGATGATCCTCGCGCCAGACTCGATGGCGTGTTGAAAACCGGCAATCATGGTCTCGCCCGTGCAGACATTGTTGGCATCGAGCACGCGCACGTCCACGATGCGCGCGTTGGGAGCGATCTGCGTGATGATGCTGGCCACGGCCGTGCCGTGGCCATAAACGTCGGCGTTCTGCGGAACCCGGGGCCGGAAGATTCGGATCTCTTTCCCGGCGCTCTCGACTCGCACGGCGCGAACCACACGACCTGCAAGCTCACGATGCGTCGCGTCCACACCACTATCCACCACCGCGACCGTGACGGGACGCAGTTTGCGTGATCGCAGTGTCTTGAGATCAACTTGAAGTGCGGATCTTAGGCTCATGGGGCGGCAATTGGCGTGGTCAGTCCGCCACCAATCCTGCAATGTCCGTAAGCAGTCGCGCGATTCGCGCTTTCGCCTGCGGTTTGTTTCGCGCAAGCCGGGCCACTGCGTCCACCAGTTGCTGTTCGCATCGCTCTTCCTCACTGATGGCGCGGGGCCGGAGGATGTCTTTCCCGGCAGCTTCCAATGTGGCGAGCCGGCGTGATTGTTCGACGACCACACCCGCAACCGCAGCCACGCGCGCGTAGAGCAACGCATCGTTGCTGTTGAAGAATTTTCCCCGTTGGAAGCTCACCCCCGTCAGCACACCGACGAGCCGGTCATTGATCAACATGGGCGCGGCTAGGACCGACTTGGGCGGTTCTGACTTCGCGCCCTGCCGTTTGGCCTGGCGCGTGCCAAAGGTTGGAGCGCCGATCTGCACTTCGTGAGTCTGTGCGGCGAGTCCCGCAATGCCCTTGCCGAGGGGCACTCGCTGCCCGACCAGAATCTTCTCAGACGCCGCGCTGCCAATGGTCATCGCAAAGACGAGGTCCTTCCTTTTCTCGTCAAAAACAAGGAGAGAACCCTCCTCCGCGCCGACGAACTGTGCACCCATCTCAACGAGCAGGCGCAGCACCGCTTCTTCCGGGGTCTTGGAGGAGATTCCCAGATAAGTATCAAGGACTCGATTTGATCTCGCCATAGAGCCAAGCCTTTCAGAGGCAATACTGCGCCTCCCGTCGGGCAGCGACAACCACTTTCTATCGGCGCGAGGGTTCGCGTGGAAGATTCATGGCCGGGAGTTTCCGGTTGACACCCCGGGCTGCGCAGACTCTCATCGCACACGATGTCAAAGACAGGCGCAAGCAAAGGCGTCGGGAGGTTGAGCGAAGCCGTCATCGGTTTCGCCGCGACGCGGCCGGAGGAGTTGTTCTTCCAGATTCGGAAAGGCGAACGCCCCCGACCAAAGGCGCATGCGTGTGACAGCCGCTCCCAATCATGGCCGCAGTACTTCGTCGTGCGGCTCTCAGACCGTTGCAACCTCGCATGCACCTATTGTTTCGATGCAGCCAACAGCGCGCGGCGGCAGGATATGGATTTGACGACAGCGCGGCAGATTGCCGATTACATCCTTCGGGTTCCGGGCTCCAAGCCGGTGATCTCGTTTTTCGGCGGCGAGCCTCTCGTGAATTGGAAGACAGGCCGGTTCCTTCTCGAAACCCTCCGCAGGGAAGGCCGCGCCAAAGGGAAGGATCCTTACTTCAACGTCATTACCAACGGCACATTGATCACGCCAGAGCTGGCGGCGGAATTGGTTGCCGATGATATCACCGTGCAGATCAGCATCGACGGGTCCCGGCAGGACCATGATCGATACCGGCGCTATCCCAACGGAGCCGGCTCGCATCAGGCGACGCTTGGCGGACTGGAGTTGTTGCGCGCGGCCAGCCCGAAAGCCAGGGTGGATGCGCAAGTTGTGCTTACGCCCGGCAACGTGAACCTGACCGGGATTGCGGAAAACCTGAAGGCAGCAGGATTTCGCCGCATCAAGTTTCTTCACCTCAGCGACAGTGAAGGCCGAAAGAGGGTTTGGCCGGCGTCAGCCGTGCGCAGGTTGATGCGAGGGCACGAGAAGTTCTACAGGTATTATCTCCAGTCTGCCATCAATAGACATCCGGAGGTGGACATGGGCTTTGCTTACCTTGTCGCCTCGCAACCCGAAGGACCCAACGGCCTGTGCACGTGCGGGTCGTATGAGATCTGCATCGGCGCGCGCGGTGACATCTATCCATGCCCGCGGCTCTACGGCCACCCCACCGTCCCGACGCTTGGCAATTGTGCCACGATCGACCCGGCGGTGCCGTTGAACGTTTCCCGGCCCGCACCATCGCCGGATTCCGAATGCGCGCGGTGCTGGGCCTTCGACTGGTGTGGCGGCGGTTGTTCGTTTCAGTGCCAGAAGTGCGCGCTCATGCCGTCTGGACGGAGCACCGTCACCCAGAGACTTTGGTGTGACCTGATGCGGGCGCGATTCGCGCGCGCAGCGATCACCTATCGGCTGTTGCGGCAGTCTCATCCGAAGTGCCTGGAGTCGATTCAAATGCTCTTCAGTGATGGGTCCGCCGCGTGAGGGACCACGTTGCGCGCTGCAATGATCGGTGTTAACTTGGCCCTGCTGATTCGGTAACAAGGGCCGGAGCTAAACGCGGCAGGAAGGACGGTTGAGAAGATGAGCAAGAAGACCACCAAGAAAACTGCATCAGTCAAGGTCGTCGCGGATGGGTCAAACTGTGTCACGCTGGTTTTCCCCGAGGGAACAGTCCTGAAGGGCAAGAAGAAGCTCTCGATCAAAGACGTGGCCAAGGTGCTGAGCGCCGTGGAAACCGGCGAGGTTTCAGGACAGTGCTACCTCCACGCTTTCAGGCACAGAATCGAAGTGCGCACCCCGACCGCGATCGGTGGCGTGCGCGGTTGATTGCGGGTTGAACGGGACGACACCGTCCCCACACGGTGAAGGCATCTAAAGCAGGGCGCCCCCTGCCCTCGCATTTGGTGATGCCATGAATGGGTTTCCTGTATGGCCGGCCTTGAGCAACGGCGCATGGCCGCTATCGTTGACGAAAGCGGGCAGCGTCTGCATGAGTATTCGATTCGCGAGAATATCCTTCCGGTAGCCGATGGCCCGATAGAAGTCGGCGAGTCCGTTCTCCACCCGCTCGATGCTGCGTTTGCTCTTGGGCTCGTCATACCGGAACCTATTGGACAAACACGACTCCCTGGTCACCGAACGGATTCCGCAGGCGTCCGGGGAGTTAGAAATGTCCGACCCGTACAGAAGTTGGAAACGGTTCAGACTGAAGGTCGTCTTGGGGACGCTCCGGACCAGATCCCCAAGGAAGTTGAGCGTTCGTCGGCATTCTTCAAACGTCTCACCCGGGTAGCCGTAGATCATGCAGTAGTGGTCGTAAATGCCGCGCGCCGCAGAATCGCGATGGATCTGCTTTGTCAGTGAACGATAATTCTTCCCGGTCAACGGGGTCTTGTTCATCCGCCGCAGGGTGGCGTCGTTGATGGATTCCAAGCCGAAGATCAGTTCGGCGCATCCTCCGTCCGCCACTGCCGCGATGCGACGAGCATCCCATCGAGGATCAATCCGGGTCCGAAGTGACCACTTGGCTTTAATGCCGGCATCCGAGACGATGGCCGCCAACGACGTTGCGGCTTCCGGATCAATTCCCTGATCGCAAAAGATGAGAATCGGGGAGATCTTTGAAAGCTGCCGCAGGCTGGCGGTCCACTTCGTCGGATCGTCGGGTTCCCTGTCTGGATCGCCGGACCGCCCGCGATGTCGGCTGTTATGCCGGCAGAAGGCGCATTGGTTCCAGTAGCAACCCCGGGAAGAAAGCCGATACAGGGTTACCAGTTCGGGGGAGAATATATGGGAGCGTTGGCGATCCGCCTCTTGGCGCAGGCGCACGAAGTCCAGATCATCAACGGCGTTGCGCCGGTGATGCCGCTTGCCACCACCGAATACGTCCTTCTCGCCAAAACGGTGGAGGTTCTCAACCCTCATCTCCGCCTCCGCCTCGGCCAGTTGGTTGAATGTCTCTGCCAGACCTTCCTCCGAGATCACGATACCGTCAATGTGCTGGAGGACATCGGCGTACCGATTGCTATGTTCGACCAGGCAGTCAATCGCGTTGTTCTCCCAACTGTGGCCATGAATGAGCACGGTGGCGCCGGGCCGCCGGAATCGGTCACTCAGGACGCCGAGATGCAGGATATCGGTGTAGCTGTAGGTCACCGCGCTGATGATGTCGGCGTCGAATATCTTCCGGATCGTTTTCGAGCGTGTCCGGTAGAAATCCATAATCGGGTTTCGATCACTCCGGGCGTAGGCCAGGATTTTTTTGAGAGAACGCCGCGGTTCGTAGCACAGACCGTAGATCGACAGCTCCCGCAGGTTTCCGTCACTGAGTTGCCTCAAGAGATTGCTGGCCACGGCCAGATATCCGCCGAGGCTGGAGATGGCTGCCAGATATCGCTCCGGGTCATAAAAAAGTTTTCGGTCTTGGAGCGTGGCGATGACACCGGAGTCAACAACGGTCGCCAAGAACTTGATATGCGGGGAAGCTGTTCTGCCAAGGTGTTTTCTCAGGAATCCAATGAAGTCCGGGGAGAGAAGATAATCCCAGAAAAGCAGATTGAGGTTTTCAAACCGGACATCATCCTGAATTCCTCGGTTCAGGAGGGTGAATTCCGGATAGGCATAGAAGGTCGTCGGAAACCGGCCCGGCAATACGATTGACTGGATCATGGTTTCTTCGGCTGACGCAGAGACCTACCGGGAAGTCGCAACAAACATTCCCCATGGCATATCCGGCCCTGCGGCACTGAATCGGGTTCGGAATCCGCGTCTTGTCAGGAACTCTTTCAAAACGCCCCCGTGCCGTTTCGCGCCGAGGTCGTGGTATTCGCCAACGATTCTTCGTATCCGGGAGAGAACTCCACCGGGCGCGGAAAGCAGGATGTCGTATTCAGCGCCTTCGCAATCGAGCTTCAGGAAATCCACCTGCTTTATCCTGAACCGGGAGAAGATCTGTTCCAGCGTGATCGCGCGAACCCTCTCAGTCCTGCGCGGTCTTCCCGTCGAGGAATTCCAATTCCGGTATTCCGGTCGAATGGAATGGATCCCGCCGTGGAATCCATGGTAGAGGGTCACGCACTTGTTGCGGCCATCCGAGACCGCATAATGGTGGGCCGAGATGCCTTTGAAGTGATTGCTCCGGACATTCTCAGCCAGCGCCAGGAAATTGTCGGAGGCGGCCTCGAAGGCAAAGATACGCGCCGAAGGGACGTTCGATGCCACCCAGATCGAGAACAGCCCGACGTTGGCTCCGATATCAAGCACGGTATTCCCCGGCTTGATTCGAAATTCAGCCGAAGGCAGATAACACCGGGAGTTGACGACCTCGGCGAACATGTCCCTGAAGGGGACTTCCGGCGGAGCCGCCAGCAGGAGTTCGTTGGAGAGGCGGAAGTAATTCTTCGAATCCAACTTCAATTGATGAGTACGCTTCATTCCATGGCTCTTTTTTGGCCGCCGCCCCGATGCTAGCCTAGCGAGGAGTCGCTTCAAGTAGAATGTTCCCGTGTTCTTGCGCGCAGATCGTGTTCGTCACTTGGTCACTTACTGCTTGACGCACGATAGGCCTCAGCGTAGTGGCTGGATGCAATAACGTATAACAACGCCGGGTCTGCCGGCTGTACGCCCCGTCCTCAGGTTACCGAGTGTAGCGAAGTCAGTCTTGAAGGAATACAAACTATGAGCAAAAAGACCGTCAAGAAAGCTGCATCAGTCAAGGTGGTCGCGGATGGATCCAACTGTGTCACGTTGGTGTTCCCCGAAGGAACGGTCTTGAAGGGAAAAAAGAAGCTCTCGATCAAGGACGTGGCCAAGGTGCTCAGCGCTGTGGCAACCGATGAGGTTTCAGCGCAATGCTATCTCCACTCTTTTCAGCGTAAGTTCGAAGTGCGTACTCCGAGCGCGATTGGTGGCGTGCGCGGCTGATCGTGAGTTGAGCAGAACGGCGTTCGAAGCACGACGCCACTCTGTCTGGGATGGCACGCGACCGGGCTTGGTTCGAGCATGACAGGCGCGACCGTCCACGAAATGATGGTTTGTGGGCAAGAACTGCACGATGAGCAAGGGGCTTGAATCGTCCGCAGAGGGATGGGTTCCGTCGCGATTTAATATGGCGGTGGATATTCCTCGCGGCCGCAAGGCGGTTTTCAACAGCCTCAGCGGCGCCTTGATTGTCGTCCCCGCACCGGTATGGCGGCGTTATCTGAAGGCTGGTTGCGAGGTCCATGCGCGTCCCCATGCTGCCTCCGACATCTTGGGCACACTATCCTCGAAGGGCTTGCTGATTTCCAAGACGGTCAACGAACTTGATTTGTTCCGGTTGCGCGACCAGACAGCCCGTTTCAGTGACAAGAAGCTGGTGGTGACCGTCCTGCCCACGCTGGCCTGCAACCTGAGCTGCCGCTACTGCTTTGAAAGCGGCGTCCAAGCGGCAAAGCACGGCAAGATGATGCCGCGCGATCGTGAAGAGGAGATTGTTCGCCACATTGCCATGTCCGCACAGGGCAAACGCGCGCTGGAAATGAGCTGGTTTGGCGGCGAGCCGCTGCTGACCGCCGAAACCATTGCCCGGATCAGCGCGCGACTGATCCCGGCATGTGATCAGGCCGGCGTGATGTACTCGGCAGTCCTTGTCACCAATGGAATGCTGTTGAATCGGAACGTCGTCCGCCAACTCCAGAAGTGCCGCCTGAAGTTCATCCAAGTGACCGTGGACATTCCTGCCTCGGAAAAGCGTGACCGGCAGGGCCGTGAAACTGCGGGACGTGTGTTGGACAATCTCGCGCTGGCCGCGCAACGGTTGCCGGTGTATCTGCGCATCAACATCGTCCGCGATGACAAAGCCGGTTTCGACGCGCTTTACGAACAGTTGCGCCAGCGCGGGCTGCACCGCCATCTTCAGGCTCTCTTCTTCGCCTATGTGTTTGGCCCGGAATGTGGCGGGCGCGATGGCCGCTTCGCAGCCATGACGTACCCGGCCTACGCCCGAATCGCGGCGCGGGAGCGGCAAAAGGCGCGGGCGTTGGGCCTGCCGGTGCAGGCCGATTTCCGGCCATCGCAGGTTGGATGCATCGCCACGGATCGCTTCAGTATGGTGATTGGCCCGGACGGCCGGCTCTTCAAGTGCACCGAAGACGTGGGCATGGCTGAACGTGCTTACGGATCCATCGAGTCAGGCAGTCCGGTGAAGCTCCCCAATCTGGTGCCGTGGCTGCTCTATGACTGGTCACAGGATTCGCGATGCGTCCGATGCCCGATTCTGGCGGAATGCAGCGGCGGCTGTCCCCACATCCGGCGATTCCAGCCGGGGCGATTTGAAACGATGCGCTATTGTGAAGGTCATCTTCTGGAGATCAAAGACCGCATTCGCGAGTGGGCAATCAACAGCCTCGATCGCAGCCCACATCGCAAGTCTGCGATCGTCGAGTTGACCGGCAGGGAGGCGGCGCCCGCCTGATGAGATCGCGCCTCGATTCCTGGTTTACACTGTGGCACCCGCACTACCGCGGCTACCTCGTCGAACTTGCGGTGGTTGGCGCGCTCGCCTCGGCCCTGACGTATGCGCAAAACGATCTGCTGGGCCTCCTGACGCTGTCGCTCGGTGCAAGCGGGGAATCGGAGAGCAGCGGCACGGGTGCGATCGCGCTGTTGAAGAAGCTTTCGGATCACCTCCAACTCGGTTTGCCGCTGCTGGCCCTGGCGTCTTTTGTCACGGTCCGATTGGTTTCAGGCGCCCTGGAGTATTGGAAAACCTACGCGACAGGCCGGCTCGGCATCCGCTCACGAGATGATTTGGAGACGGAAATCCTGTTAAACCTCCTGAACAAGGACGATTCGTTTTTCAGTCGGCATTCGCCCGCTGAGACGGTCAACAGGCTGGCCGTGGACCTTTACCGTGTCAGCGACCGGCGACCCAACATGATGAAGGTCTGGTGGAGCGTGTTGCTGCTGGCAGGCAATCTTGTTTTCTTCAGCCTTCGGGATTGGCGTCTGGCCGCCGTGGGCGCGGTGGCATGCGTCGCCGGCGCGCTGTGGACCCTGCGCGCGACGCGACCGGTGAAGGAGATGGACGAACATTACCTCGAGCAGGATGACCGGATCAAATCCCGCTTCGAGGACTTCCTGCGGGCTGCGCCGGAGGTTCAGGTGGGGCATCTTTACCAAAAGATCCGGCATCACTTCACGGGCTTGCTGGGCACGCGGAGCGAGACGTTCTTGAAGTATGTCCGGCTGAACAGCAGCCTGCGGCTGGCCAACGTCATTGCCTATTTGCTCGCGTTTGTTGCGATGATTCTCGTCGTCGTTTACATGCGCAAGACCGGCAACGCCAGCGCCGCGCTCGCTCTTGTGCCCGTGGTGGTCTGGGCCTTGCCGGAGTTGTTCCAGGAGGCATCTGAACTGGTTTTCCTCCGGCTCGAGTTTCAAATCGCGAGGGTCAGCATGGGGCGCTTGCTGGAATACGAGGCGCAGGAAGCCGTGAGCGGTGGTCCTGTGACAGCCGCATCAACTGGACCGGCGGCCGCCATTGACATCGAGAGCACAACCTGCCGATACACCAATCCCGACGGAACCCAGCAGGGCGGCGTGGTGGATGTGACCGCCAGCTTCTCGCCCGGCCGGTGGATCGCCATCGTCGGAGGAGCCGGCTCTGGAAAATCCACGCTGCTGAAACTCCTGCTCGGTCGTCTGAAACCACAGGCGGGCTCCATCCGCTACGGACAGACATCGATCGATGCAATGACAGGCACCGAGCGCGCGGCGATCTTTTCGCTCATGCCACAATCCCTCGCGCTGCTCGATGCGAGCATCCGCCAGAATATTTTCTTCGGCAGACCTGCTGACGACAGCGCTGCAGTCGAAGGCGCTCCGCTGGCCGCGGAAGACATGGATGTGATTGAGAGGACTGGCTTGGGCCGAATTTGCAGACTGAAAGCGCTCGACATGTCACCCGGGATGTCGCCCGGCCACGCGGCCATCGCGCCGGCTATCGTGGCGGCAAGGCATCGTCTGCGCGAACGGCTACGCGAGGCTTGCGAGATTGTCGTCCAGCCGTATGAGGACGGCCACGCCGACGGTGGACACTGGTTGCTGGAAAGCCTGCTTGCCGGACGATGTGACCGTGAACGGGCGGTCGGGCTGTTGCTCGACAAGTCGGGAAGACGAAGACTGCAATCGCTGCCGCAGACGCCGCTCGGCAACACGCTGGTCGCGCAGGCCCGCAAACTTCTTGAAGGGAACCGTCAGCTTCTTGGCATTACCAACTATCACGTCTATTTGCAGCTGTCCCCGTATCCCCTCGATGAGGCTCTCTGGCATCTGCGCTCTTCAAACCTGGGAGCCGTCCAACAAACCTCGTTATCTCCCGACCAGGCATTGTCCCTGTGCATCGTGGCGCTGACGGCTTCATTGGCCGAGATGACCGACGACAATCAGACGGCCAGTCTGCTCAAGCCTGAGAGCCGGCAGCTCTTCGCAACAGAGGTGGAAGGTTTGAAACAAATGCTCGGCGATGCGTGCCTGCAGTATGCCGGTGACCGCGTGCATCCGCATCTTACGTGGCGCGAAAATCTTCTCTTCGGCGTTGTGGACGTTCGCAACAGCCGCAGCAGCCGGTTGGTGGATCAGACCATGCTGGACTTTGTCGGGCAGGAGGGCCTGAGAGATACGTTCACGCAACTGGGGCTTGAGTTCAATATAGGCCGGCTCGGCGGCAATCTCTCCGGCGGCCAGGGCCAGCTTGTGGCCCTCTGTCGCACCCTGCTGCGGCGCACGCCCGTGTTGATCGTGGACGAGCCAACCTCGGCGCTGGATCCCGCCAGTCGCGCGGCCGTGGCGGCATTGTTAAAGGAGTGGAAGAAAGAGCGGATCGTCATCGCCGTCAGCCATGACGTGGAGTTCATTCGAGCCGCCGACGAGATCAGGCTGATGGACGGTGGCCGGTTGATGGCCGCCGGGACGTTCGAGGAACTTGAGCGAAATTCGGAAATTTTCCGCAGAACGATCAAGCACACATGAAAACCTCCGCTCTCACCGTGGCCGCGCGGACACAGATATTGAGCACTTGCCCGTTGTTCGCGGGCATTCCTGCCGCCGACCGCGCACTGCTCGCGGAGATAATGGAAACGGAACGTCTGCGCGCGGGCGAGATCCTCTTCGAGGCCAGCGACCCGTCCGACCGCGTTTACGTCGTGAGCGAAGGGCGGCTGGTCGTGTGTCTGCCGAACGAATCGCAGCCTGTGCGCACCCTTGGCCCCGGCGATATCATCGGTGAGTATGGAATGTTTCTGAACTGCGGCCACAGCGCGACCATCCGGGCCGAGACTGATGCTGCGCTGGTGTCGTTGGACTACACCCGATTCCGTTCGTTCCTGCTTCGATTCCCGGAAGCAACGCTGGTGTTGCTCCGAACCACCGTCGAGCGGCTCGTCGCGGCGGAGAGCCGGGCACGCAGCAGCTCGCACACGTGAAATAGCAGCCAATCCCGCCTTCGTGGTTCTTCGGATCCCATCCGCGCAGACTGTCGCGGCGCGTTGATTGTGTGCTGGATTTGCACTGGATCGTCATTCACTATGGCTTGAGAATTGCAAACACCGGCCCAAGAGAACAACCATGAATAAACTCTTCCTTGCTGTCACTGTCCTGCTGCTCGGTTCGCAAGCGACGTTCGCCGCGGAGCCTTGGCCCGCGTGGCGGCGTGACGGCACGGGTATTTCCAACGAAAAGAATCTGCCTGTCGAGTGGAGCGAGACCGAGAACGTCGTCTGGCGCACGCCGCTGCCGGGCGAAGGCAATTCGTCGCCGATCATCTGGGGCAACCGCGTTTTCGTCACCGCCGCGCTGGATGAAGGGGCCAAACGGCTGGTCCTCTGCCTCGACGCTCGAAATGGCAAGGTCCTTTGGAAAACAGAACTCCTGCCCGACGCCAAGACGCTTCTCTATCCGAAGACCGGCTTCGCCGCGCCCACTCCCACGACCGACGGCAAGCGGGTCTTTGCGTTTTTCGACAGCCCCGGTCTGGTGGCCCTGGACATGCAAGGCAAGGTGGTTTGGAAGCGTGCGCTGGGACCGTTCAAGGCCGTGTATAATTTGGGCACCTCCACTGTCCTCTACAAAGACATGGTCATTCAGTCCTGCGACCACAAAGGAGAAGCTTTCATCGCGGCCTTCCGGCAAAGCGACGGATCCGAGTGCTGGCGCACGCCGCGCAAATCGAGCGGGTTCGGTCACTTCGGCACCCCGATGTTGATTCAGGTTCAGGGCCGGCCGCAACTGGTCGTGAACGGCGAGGTAGTCGTCTCCTACGATCCCGACACCGGCAAGGAACTCTGGTCCTGCCGCGGCATGAAGGTGTGCGTGGGTCCCAGCACCGTCTTCGGCCACGGTTTGGTCTATGCCTCTTCCGGCCGAATCGGACCGATCATGGGTATTGACCCCAGCGGGCACGGCGACGTGACCGAAACGCATGTCCGCATGAATCTGACGACCGGCGGCCCTTACGTTCCTTCGCCCCTGATGTATCCCCACCTGATGGTGCCGGGCGACAACGGCAAGATGCTTTTCTACGGCACGAACCACGAACTGGTCGTGGAAGGACAGGTGCGCGACCACTTCTCCTCGTCGCCGATCGGGGGCGATGGAAAAATCTACTGGTGCTCGGAGCGAGGCAAGACTTACGTGATGGATGCTGCCGCGCTGACGGCCACTCCACCGGCGGTCAAGGTGCTGGCCGTCAATCAGATCAAGGGAGTTTGTCTCGCCAGCCCGGCGGTTGCCGGTGGCCGGCTCTTCATTCGCACACTCGAAGCTCTCTACTGCATCGGGAAGGATCGCGCGCCGGTCGTTGCGCAAAAGACCCAGACCCTGACCGGCACGTTCGCGGAGTTGCGCAAGCGATTCGATGATCACCAAGCCTTCTGGCAGAACGAGAAGGAAGCGCAAATCCGGCTGGAGGCTGTCGAAGCGATTGGCAAACTCGACGATCCGGAGGTCATCCCGTTCCTGCTGCACGTAGCCGTGAAGGAAGCGCACTGGGACATCTGCGAGGAGGCCGCCAAGTGTCTGGCTCGCAAAGGCACGCCGGCAATTGATTCGCTCATGACGCTCGTGCCCGACTCACGTCCGTTCATCCGGACTATCGCGATCAACGAGCTTGGGCGCATGAAGGTCGCCAAGGCGGTTCCCGGTTTGATCAAAGCACTGCGCGACAAAGAGCCGCTCGTGCGCAGCGCCAGTCTCCAGGCATTGACCAGGATTGGCCTGACCGATACGCCCGATTTCCCGCAGATCGTCACTGCGATGGTCGCCACCTTGTCTCCAACCGAAGAACCGGTGGTCCGCCAATCGGCATTGGAAGGCCTGGCCACCTTGGGCAGCAAGGTAACAACCCAGCGCAGCGAGGTCATCGATGCGCTCACCACGGTTGAGGCAGGCCCGAATCCCGGGCTGGCTCAGAAGGCGCGCCAGATGCTCTCCGCCACTGGCGTTTACCGTCGCTAGTCTCGTCCCGGTGCCGGTGCGCCTGCTGTCCGGCCCTGAGCCTGATACACCAGCAAGCCTGTCCTCTCCGGACTGTGTAAGAGGCTGCGAGCGCGATCCGCTTGCCACAGGACACTACTGTCTGCCGGCTGGCTTCGCTTTGTCAGGGCTCGGTCGGTTGCCTTGGGGTGGTTCGCTTTCTTCCCTCACGGGAGTGTCTGTCGCGAATCCTTCGATGGTCGCGATGCCGGCAACAAACATACTTGTCTCAGCGGCGGACCCGCGTTAGTTTCGGCCTCGCAGCGGTGAGAACGAAACCCGTGCGACAGTGAGAACAGATTAAGCGGAGACAAGCATATGGCAAAGAACATCGGTCGGCGTGGATTCCTGAAAAATTCCCTGGCAGTGGGTGGCGCGGCACTGGCGTTCCGCAGCATGGAGGAGCGAGTCCTGAGCGCAGAGAGCGCAGCGGGCAAAGCGTCAGCTCCATCCGCCTCGACGGTCGCGCCGCTGGAGATTCCGAAGGGGAAGATCAAGAACCTCGAAATCAGCCGCGTCATCTGCGGCGGCAACCTCATCGGCGGCTGGGCGCACAGCCGTGATTTGATCTACGTCTCGCCGCTCATCAAGGCTTATCACACGGACGAGAAGGTTCTGGAGACTTTCCGGTTGGCCGAGAAACGCGGCATCAACACCGCGCTGACCAACCCCGTCTCAAATCGTGTCATCAACACCTACCGCAAAGAAGGCGGCAAGATGCAGTGGATTTCCGACTGCGCCGCTGGAGACCTCAAGGACGCCATCAAAAACTCCATAGACACCGGCGCGGACGCCGTCTATGTCCAGGGCGGCAAGTGCGACAAGATGGTCAAGGACGGCCAGATGAAGGCGCTGGAGTCCGTGATGAGCTTCATGAAGGACCAGCTCGTGCCGTGCGGCCTCGGCGCACATAGTCTGGATACGGTGCGTGAATGTGTCAAAGCCGGGTTCGAACCTGATTTCTGGGTCAAGACACTCCACAAGGACGACTACTGGTCAGCGACACCCCAGGATAGCCGCCGCGCTTTTGACGAGATCAGCGGTTCCAAGAAGGAGCACAATCTGCATCACGACAACATGTGGTGCACCAACGCGCAGGAAACCATCGCCTACATGGCCACGCTGAAGAAACCGTGGATCGCCTTCAAGACGCTTGCCGCAGGCGCGATTCATCCGCGGAACGCTTTCCAGTGGTGCTTTGAGAATGGCGCGGATTTCCTCTGCGTCGGCATGTTTGATTTTCAGATCGTCGAGAACTCCGAAATTGCCGCGAAGGCGCTTGCTGCCGTTACGAAAAAAGGCCGGGCGCGTCCGTGGATAGCGTAGAGGGCGTAATCATCGGCGAAAGGGTCGTGGATGAAGTGAGTCGCATCCACGGCATTTGTGATTTCGGAAGTGGAGTACTCCTGTAAGGGGTGTTCGTTCTTTTCCGCCAGACAGTTGCACGTTTGGCCGACGAGAGGCTATTGCTCTCGGTTGCACTAATGTATGAAACCGCATGTTAGCATGTTCATGCTAGTATCCAGACTGGGATTGTTTTGATATGAGTATTTACGCAGGAAACAGGATGAAGACATCGTTGATCTCAGCGGCCGTATTCGTGGCAGTCTTGGGCGGCGTGTTACCGGGACAGGCGCAGGATCCTTTTATCGGCCTCGGCGGCGGGGTGCCGGAGACCCAGATTGACAAGTTTGTTTTCCCCAAATTGGCGCAGATAGGCGTGCACCCTGCCATGTGTTCCGATGCGGTGTTCATTCGGCGGGTTTTCGTGGACATGCTCGGCACGGTACCCACCGCCAAGGAAGCCAGAGAGTTCATCCTGAGCACGGATCGCAACAAGCGCCGCGTTTTGATCGATCGCGTGCTGGAGCGGGATGAGTATGCCGATTACTGGGCAATGAAGTGGAGCGACATCCTGCGCGTGAAGGCGGAGTTTCCTGTCAACCTGTGGCCCAACGCGGCGCAAGCGTACCATCGCTGGATTCGGGCGTCGATGGCCGAGAACAAACCGTATGACAAATTCGTGCGGGAGATGCTCACGTCGAGCGGCAGCAATTATCGCGTGGGGCCGGTCAACTTCTATCGGGCTGTGCAGAACAAGACGCCGGAAGGCATCGCCATCTCAGCAGCGCTGGTGTTCATGGGATCGCGGGCCGAGTTCTGGCCGAAACATTACCTGCCAGGAATGAAGTCCTTCTTCGCGCAGATCGGGTTCAAGGCAACGCGTGAGTGGAAAGAGGAGGTTGTTTTCTGGGATCCCACCAAGGTCACCAACAACGTTCCGCAAATGGCGACTTTCCCGGACGGCACTCAGATTCAATTGCCGGCAGATCGGGACCCACGGGAGGTCTTCGCCGATTGGCTGATCAAGCCGGAGAATCCATGGTTCACCCTCAACATCGTGAACCGCATGTGGTCATGGTTGTTGGGTCGCGGCATCATTCATGAGCCGGACGACATCCGATCGAACAATCCGCCAAGCAATCAGCCGCTATTGACCTACTTGCGGAATGAGTTGGTCACATCCCGCTATGACATGAAGCACATCTTTCGGCTGATTCTGAATTCCAGGACATACCAGATCTCCTCCGTGGTCAGGTATAACAGCCCGCAGGCTGAAGCCAATTTCGGCGCCTATCCGCTGCGCCGTCTGGATGCGGAGGTGTTGATTGATGTCATCAACAAGATCACCGGCACATCGGACTTGTATACCAGCGCCATCCCGGAACCGTTCACGTTTATTCCGGACAACAAGCCTGCTGTGGCGTTGCCGGATGGCAGCATCAGCAGTTCATTTCTGGAATTGTTTGGCCGTTCGCCGCGCGCGACCGCCATGGAAAACGAGCGGGTCTACAAACCCCTTCCCTCGCAACGGCTGCATATGCTGAATTCGAGCCATATCCAACGAAAAATCGAGGAAGGCCCCAAGATGAAGGCGCTGTTCGAAGGGAAGCGCAAATCACGAGAGATTGTGGACGATCTTTATCTGACGATCCTGTCGCGTTTCCCCAGCGGGGACGAGGCCAGGCTGGCAGAAGCGCATGCCAACTCCAAGGTTGTGAAGGGACAAGAGGGATGGATTGACGTCGCTTGGGCGTTGGTGAACAGCATTGAGTTTCTTTATCGACATTGACTTTGGCGGAACAGAGTTCGAAATTACATAGAGAGCCGGCCAGGCCGGGAGAAAAGAAAGGAAGTAACGTATGAGCACAGAACGCAACGAGAAATCCAAGTCATGGGTGGAATCAATGGGTGTGCGTGGCCAATCGATCTCCAGGCGTGAAGCGATGCGCCGCGGTATGATCGGCACGGCAGGGCTATGGTTGACGGACCGTCTGGCTCCCGGTGCCTGGGCAGCGGTGACACAACCGGCGGCCAAAGCTGCGGCGCCTGCTGTAAAGGTCAAGGCCAAGTCGGTCATCCAAATCTTCCTTTGGGGCGGCATGTCGCACAACGACACGTGGGATCCGAAACCGGATTCCGGCTACGATTACACCGGCGTGTTGAAGACAGCGATTCCGACCAAGGTGGACGGGATACAACTCGGCGAGCTGTTCCCCGAGCTGGCGAAACAGACCGACAAGTTCTCGCTCATCCGCAGCATGACCCATCGCAACTTCGGCCATGAGACTGCGGCCTACCTGATGCAGACCGGCCACATGCCCGGCGAACGTCTGGCTTATCCGAGCGTTGGCGCCGTGTTCGCGCTCTCCAAGAACGAAACCTACAAGGGATTGATTCCGCCCTTTGTGGTGCTGACCCAGCCGGCTGGCCGGTTTTCGGAAGCGGGCTTCCTGCCCGGCAAGTACAAGCCCTTTGCTACGGGCGGCGACCCGAATGCAGCCCGGTTCGAGGTGGAAGGTGTTGTCGCCAAGGGCATCACGGACGAACGGCAAAAGGTGCGGCGCGAGTTCCTCCAGAAGATGAACACGCTCGGCAATGCCATGTCGCATAATCAGCAAGTCGCGGCCTCAGCCGATGCTGAGAAACAGGCCTATAACCTGATCCTTGGCGAAGGCAAAGACGTGTTCGATCTCAGCAAAGAGAAGCCGGAACTGAGGGACAAGTATGGCCGAAACACGTTTGGCCAGGAGTGCGTGGTGGCGCGGCGGCTGGTGGAAGTCGGCGTTCCTTACATCGTCATTAACTACCCCGCAGGCTGGGATTCGCACAAGGACCATTTCCAGACCATGCGCCGACAGTGCCCGCAACTGGACCAGGGCCTGGCCATGCTCTTCCAGGATTTGTCAGACCGCGGTTTGCTGGAAAGCACCATCGTTTGGTGCAGCGGCGAGTTCGGCCGGACGCCGAAGGTGGACTGGCAGCCGCCTTGGAACGGTGGCCGCGGTCACTACGGCAACGTCTTCACCGTGCTGACTGGCGGTGGCGGCTTCAAGGGCGGCCATGTGGTCGGGTCGTCCGACGACAAGGGTGAGGAGCCGAAGGACCGACCGGTGTACCCGGTGGACTTCCTGGGCAGCATCTACGCGCTGGCGGGCATAGATCCCAACGGCCTGTTGCCACATCCTT
>Ga0265297_10002217_pt1 | contig 40826 bp, 38 predicted proteins | sample Munlanlwell13791_FD_192502 | JGI IMG/M metagenome (GOLD analysis project Ga0265297, IMG submission 192502) | Leachate microbial communities from a municipal landfill in Southern Ontario, Canada - Leachate well 137-91 | ecosystem: Engineered > Solid waste > Landfill > Unclassified | place... | reverse complement strand
GTCCTCACCATTGTGAAATATACAGAATGAAACCCCATTCATATAAAGATCTTCCTTTGCGTTACGCTGAATTTGGCACTGTATACCGTTACGAACAAAGTGGGGAATTGCATGGATTAACTCGTGTGCGTGGCTTCACTCAGGATGATGCTCATATTTTTTGCCGTCCCGATCAATTAAAGGAAGAGTTTTGTAAAGTAATAGATATTGTCTTGTATATATTTAAAACACTTGATTTTAAAGAATATACTGCTCAGATATCCTTAAGGGATCCTGAAGATAAAGAAAAATATATCGGTAGCGATGAAAATTGGCAGAAGGCAGAACAGGCTATTATAGAAGCATCACAAGAAAAAGGGTTGAAGACAACTATCGAATTGGGTGAAGCAGCATTTTATGGCCCTAAACTTGATTTTATGGTAAAGGATGCTATTGGACGTAAATGGCAGTTAGGTACTATTCAGGTTGATTATAATCTTCCTGAACGATTTGACCTTGAATATGTGGGCGCCGATGATAAGAAATATCGTCCAGTCATGATTCACCGTGCACCGTTTGGTTCTATGGAAAGATTCATTGCTGTATTGATAGAACATACTGGAGGAAAATTCCCTTTGTGGCTAACTCCTGATCAAGCTGTTATCCTTCCATTAAGTGAGAAATACAACGATTTTGCAAAAAAAGTTGGCGAATTGCTTAATAATTACGATATTCGCGCCTCCATAGATGACCGTAATGAGACAATTGGAAAGAAGATTAGAGAGAATGAAATGAAGAGGATTCCTTTTCTATTGATTGTTGGTGAGAAAGAAGAGGCATCTAACTCAGTATCAGTTAGAAGACAGGGAGTAGGTGATGAAGGGATGGTATCTATTGAAAAATTTGTAGAAAATGTCAATAAGGAAATTAATGAACAACTTAAATAGGAGGATACAACTATAGCCACAACGAATTACAGACCGCCGAGACCAAAACCTACCAATAGGCCAAGGACTTATAATAGAGTACTACCACAAAAGGAAGTAGGTCCCAAAATTAATCATGAGATTACCGCTCCAAAAGTCAGAGTGGTTGGAGATAATATACAACAAGGTTTATTTTCTCTCTCAGAGGCTATTCGTATGGCTGAAGAAATGGACCTGGATTTGGTTGAAATATCACCAACTGCAGATCCTCCTGTATGTAAGGTAATTAATTATCAAAAATTTATTTACCAGCAGAAAAAGAAAGCAAAAGAACAGAAAGCAAATGCTTCTAAGGTGGTAATAAAGGAGATAAGGTTTGGCCCAAATACAGACGAACATGATTTTCAATTTAAATTAAAACATGCACAAAGTTTTTTGTCTGAAGGATCAAAAGTAAAAGCATTCGTTTTTTTTAGAGGTCGTTCAATACTTTTTTCAGAACAGGGAGAAAAATTACTTCTGCGTTTTGCTGTAGAATTGGAAGAATTCGGGAAAGCTGAACAGATGCCTAAACTCGAGGGGAAGAGAATGATAATGATGTTAGCACCCATAAAAAAGAAATAATTAAAACCTTACGTTCTCATGTTTGAATGACAACTTCCGGTTTAGATTATATTAATTTACAAACAAGTTAAAAATTTTAACTATGCCAAAGATGAAGACCAATTCCGGTGCAAAAAAGCGTTTTACGCTCACCGGTACTGGAAAAGTGAAAAGAAAGCACGCTTACAAAAGTCACATTTTGACTAAAAAGACTAAAAAGCAAAAAAGAAACCTTACTCATATCGCAATGGTTTTGCCTGTTGATGAAAAGAGAGTAAAAGCTTTATTAGTAAAGTAATTCATTATTTGTTTAACCCGAATGAACAGCCTGAAAGTCTCTTAAAACAGAGCGCTGTCATTCAAAACCAATTAAAATTATGCCAAGATCGGTTAACTCGGTAGCTTCAAGAGCTCGCCGCAAAAAAATTCTAAAGGAAACCCGCGGTAATTTCTTATCAAGAAGAAATGTATGGACCGTAGCTAAGAATACCTATGAAAAAGGATTAACTTATGCTTATCGCGACCGTAAAAATAAAAAACGTAGCTTTCGCTCTTTGTGGATTATGCGTATAAATGCAGCTGCAAGACAACATGGGATGAATTATTCTCAATTTATGGGAAAATTGGCTCAACAGAATGTTGGCCTGAACCGTAAAGTTCTTGCGGACCTTGCTATGAATAATCCAAAAGCGTTTGAAGCTATTATTAATTCTATAAAATAGTTTTTTAGAAACAATAAATAGGTGAGGGTGATTTGATTTCAAAAGAATCTTTCTTAATTGATTAAAGTCGCTCTGAACAGATGATTATTAGAGATATATATAATAATAAATGGGTGAAGTTCGGCTTTTGGGCTGTACTTTATATCCTTTGGGTAATTTGGATCAGAAACTTCTGGTGGCTCTTTGGTCTCATCGTAATTTTTGATGTCAATATAACTAAAAAGGTAAAATGGGCATTTTGGAAGAAGAAATATAAGGAGGGGGAGAAAAGAAACTCATTACTTGACTGGTTGGATGCAATAATCTTTGCTGTCATAGTAGTTACTTTCATTAATATATTCTTTTTTCAGGCCTACAAAATACCTTCTTCATCCATGGAAAACTCATTGATGACGGGTGATTATTTGTTTGTAAGCAAACTTGCGTATGGACCTAAGTTGCCTCAAACTCCTATTTCTATGCCATTTGTTCATAATGTACTCCCGATTTCAGGAAAAGAAAGTTATCTGAAATTCATGCAATTTGATTATAAGAGAATCAAAGGACTCGGGACTGTTAAAAGAGATGATTATGTGGTATTTAGTTTTCCTAATGGAGATACAGTATTAAAAAAGGCTATTACCGAAGATTATTATACACATGTCAGAATGAGTGGAAGAGAATATACTCAGAAGACGTTAGGACCTATTATAGTTCGTCCAGTTGATAAAAAGGATCATTATGTAAAACGTTGTGTTGCTATTGCTGGTGATACACTGAAAATAAAAAATGGTGTGGTATATATTAACGGAAAGGCTCAGACAAACTATAAAGGAATAAGAAATACTTATATGGTTATAACTAATGGTTCTGCTATAAATAGTATAATTCTGAAGAAATTTGGAATAAACTCATCAGAGGTCTGGTATAATCAGGAACTTCCAGGTTACCCTGATTTTCCACTTAATTCAGAGGATGCTGAGAACTTGAAAGCTTTGGGAAATGTCTTAAGTGTTAATCAAAACATTGATGTATATCCTCCAGATTATCCTGATTCTCCTGAAATGTTGTTTCCGTTTGTTGATTTAAAATGGACAAGAGACAACTACGGACCATTATGGATTCCTTCAAAAGGTGAAACAGTTAAACTTACATTAGAAAATCTCCCTTTATATCGCAGAATTATTGATGTTTATGAGGGAAATGATTTAATGGTTCAGTATAATACAATAATTATTAATGGAGAAGTGGCAACTGAATACACTTTTAAACAAAATTATTATTTTATGATGGGTGATAACCGTCATAATTCTCTTGATTCACGTTACTGGGGATTTGTTCCTGAAGATCACATTGTCGGCAAGCCGGCAGTTATATGGTTTTCGTCAGACACAAATAAAACTTTTCCAAATAATATCAGATGGAAGAGAATATTAAAGTTTGTTTAAAAGAGCTAAAAAATTTGGTTTTTAAATAAAAAATCAAGATATTTGCAGCCCCTTTGAAGATAAATAGCAGCTCGAGCATATTTTGCGAGAGGCATTCATTTAGAAATAAATATAAAAATTACAATATAATGGCACGAGTTTGTCAGGTGACAGGAAAGAAAAGGATGATTGGAAACAACGTTTCCCACTCCAAAAGACGCACAAAGCGCGAATTTGCTCCTAACTTGAAGACCAAAAGATTCTGGTCTGAGGAGGAACAAAGATTTATCACTCTTAAGGTTTCTTGCAAAGGAATGAAGACAATTTATAAGAATGGTCTTGCTGCAACTTTGAAGAAATCTCAGGAAAAAGGGTTAATTAACCTAGTTTAAATTTTACGACTATGGCAAAGAAAGGAAACAGAGTACAGGTTATTTTGGAGTGTACTGAACAAAGAGAGAGTGGTGTCCCTGGTATTTCTAGATACATCACAACTAAGAATAAAAAGAATACTACTCAGAGATTGGAACGTAAAAAATACAATCCTTTCTTGAGAAAAGTAACTCTTCATCGAGAAATTAAATAACTCTTAACTTTATTATATAATGGCAAAGAAATCAGTGGCTACTTTTAGTGGCGAAAAGGGAAAGTCAAAGACTGTTGTTAAATGCATACGTATGACTAAATCAGAACGTACTGGATCTTACGTTTTTCAAGAGGAACTTGTACCTAATGATTTGGTAAAAGATTTCTTCGCAAAGAAGTAATCAATAAAGCAAAAGTACAAGAGAAAGATTTAAAAAACAGAATGACTGAAAAGTCATTCTGTTTTTATTTTTGTGTAGGGTTACCGGACAATTAGTCATAAGTATGCTTGACAAGTGAGTGATTATTTATCACTGTTGTATGCGGCAATGCCTCGTTTAAGAAAATCAATGAATGCAGCAACATCAAGGTTATATCCACGTGGTTCTACGAGTGTCTTCCAATTGCGCCCTTTTAATATATAGTACGGTTGTGCATTTACACCAAAATTTTTCAAAGTGTAGTGTGAGTTTATTTTTCCGAGAGTTTTAAGGGTTTTTCCAGTTTCAGTGGTAACCCAGTCCTTTTCGTTAACCACTTTTTTGTCATCCGAATAGAGAGCAACAATGACATATTCATTGCGCAAAATATCCAACACCTCGGGATCTGACCATACCCTAGCCTCCATCTCACGGCAATTGACGCAACCGTGTCCCGTGAAGTCGATGAATAGAGGCTTCCCAACTTTTTCTGCATATTTTACTGCATCTTCTACATCAAAGAAACCATCCAGATTATGAGGGAGCTCAAGGAAATCACTATATTTTTTAGGTGTTTCTGTGGTACTACTTTTATAAGTTGGTTGAATATTGTCGTTGCTAAGTATAAAGTCCTGCGTCTGGATAGGAGGAAGGTATCCCGAAAGCCCTTTTAGCGGTGCACCCCACATTCCCGGCAACATATATACAACAAAAGAAAATACTATTATTGAGAGAATCAGTCTTGTTACAGATATGTGCTTAACTTCACTATCATTTTTGAAATGAAGTTTACCAAGAAGATAAAATCCAAGTAAAGTGAAGATAACTATCCATAATGCTAAATATATCTCTCTATCAAGGATTCCCCAATGATAGGTTTGATCGGCAATACTCAGAAATTTAAGACCCAAAGCAAGTTCAATAAAACCTAAAACAACTTTTACGGAATTTAACCAGCCTCCGCTTTTTGGCATTTTATTTAACCATGAAGGAAATAACGCGAATATTGTGAAAGGTAGGGCGAAAGCAACTGAAAAAGCAAACATGGTTAGTATTGGTGCCCAAAATTCTCCTGCAGTAGATTTTATAAGTACTGTCCCTACTATCGGGCCGGTACAAGAGAATGACACTAGTACTAATGTGAGTGCCATAAAGAATATTCCTCCTAATCCTTTTTTCTCGGTATTACTGTCACTTTTATTTACAAGTTTGCTTGGCATTACTATTTCAAACGCTCCGAAGAATGATGCCGCGAAGATCATGAATACGGCAAAGAAGAGTAGGTTAGGTAACCAGTGTGTTGCAAGCCAATTGAATATGTCAGCGGTTACGGCATCACCTCCGATAATACGCGTAATCACTATAATTATTCCAATAGGTATGGTATAAAGTAAAATGATAAACAATCCGTATATGAGTGCTCTTAATCTCCCGGTAGATTTGTCTTGAGAACCCTTAATGAAGAAGGAAACAGTCATTGGGACCATTGGAAATACGCAAGGAGTAAGGAGTGCAGCAAATCCCCATAAGATAGCTTCTATTATCATAGCCCAAAGAGAACCGTTCTTTTCCGCTTTTTTTGTGGAATCCTGGTTTTCGGCATTGTACTTGGCTTCGTGAATTGGTTCTATTGTGCTTGGTATCACTCCTATGTTGATAGAAAATTCTTTTTCTTCGGGAGCAATGCATAATTTAGTAATATCAGAACATACCATCCATTCAACTACGGCATTTACCGTTATATTTTCTTTCAAAAGCTTTATTTTTTGTCCTAATTTTGCGGAATTGTTAAAATAGCCTATTTCAATATTAAAAACATCATCGAATACACGTGTTGGTTTTTTTATATATTCTACTCCCTCTATAAGTTCATAATCATCGCTTGGTATAAAAGTAAGTTTGGTCGCAACAGGTCCGGATGTTGTATAAGGACCCATATCGTACATGTGCCAGTCTTCAGGTATTGATGCTTCAAAAAACAACTGGTACAGATTATCTTTTATATGTGTGGAATATGCTTTCCATACAACAGTATTATCCTGTGCAATAGCCATAATGTTGCACATAAGCAACATTGTTATTACAGTTATTCTCTTAATAGATTTTATCATATTTGTTGTGGTTTTTTAAAAGTTAAGTATTTTTTCAAGATAAAAGGCATCAGTTTCGTCGAAGGTGTGTAATTCTGTATGGTCGATGTCTAAAACCCCTATAATTTGGGTTTTTCGTTTCAGAGGAACAACTATTTCCGAACGTGACTTTGAGTTACATGCAATGTGACCTGGAAATTCATCAACATTTGGAACAATAACCGTCCTCTCTTCTTTCCATGATGTGCCACATACACCCTTACCGTAATTAATACGGGTACATGCCACTGGTCCCTGAAATGGGCCTAGTACCAGTACGGAGGGGGATTCAACCAAATAGAAGCCTACCCAATAGTATCCCATATTTTCTTTTATAGCTGCAGTAATATTGGCAAGATTGGCAATAAGATTTTCTTCTTTTTCTATAAGGGATTTTATTTGGGGCAGAAGCTGAATGTATTTTTGTTCTTTTGTTTGATTCATTAAATTATTTTTTGATTGCAAAAATAATGCAACGTTTGCCTGCAAAAATAATAACTATTAATCATTCATGATGTATCTTTGCACATCAATTAAGAATAGATCATGAAAAATAATGGTTTGACATTAGGAGTGCTGGGAGGAATGGGCCCTGCAGCAACTGCTGAATTTCAAAGAATTTTAGCTATAAAAGCACCGGCTGATGTAGATCAGGAACATCCGAGGATGATTGTGTATTCTCATACTATCACTCCAGATAGAACTACATTTATTTTAGGTAAAGGTCCCAATCCCTATAATTATATCAAGGATGGGTTGGAGACTCTAATTGGTTGGGGTGCCGATATCCTTGCTACCACATGTAATACTGCACATTATTTTATTGATCAGTTCAGAGGAGAGCTTTCTGTTCCTGTTGTACATATCATTGAAGAGACGATTAAGGCGTCTCAGAATAAATGTCCTCAAGGTGCATGGCTTACTGCTACTCTCGGGACAATGAGAACCGGGCTGTATCAAAAACATGCGGAGAAGTTTGGATATAATTTTAAAATACCTTCTGAGGAAATGCAGATAGAAATTCATGACATTACTGATCTTGTAAAGGCAGGAAAGCAGATTGAAGCAGGGGTAAGGTTCAGAAAGGTGGTTGAAGAGTTGTGGGAAGTTGAAAAGTTACCTGTGGTAGGTGCATGTACTGAAATACCTATTGCATACCAAAATTCCGGATTACCTGAAGATATGGGCATTTCATGTCTTGAGGCTTTGGCTGATGGATGTATAAGGGAACTTTACAAACCATTATAGGAAAGCGGCAATTGAGAGCATACACAAATATTATTTGTACATTTGTACATTAAACGATACTATATGGGAATATTCGGATTATTTGGAAAGAAGAGAGAGTCTACTGAGCAGGAAAAGAAGTCTTTGGACGAAGGTTTGCAAAAAACTAAAAAGTCTATTTTTGATAAGTTGTCTCATGCTGTTATAGGAAAATCCGTTATTGATGATGAAGTTCTTGACTCTATTGAAGAGGCATTGATTGCATCGGATATAGGAGTTGAAACTACCGTAAATATTATTGAGAGACTTGAGGCTCGTGTTGCTAAAGATAAATATCTAAACATTGAAGAACTGAATTCCATATTGTGTGATGAGATAGAGGATTTGCTGAATATTTCCGGTAACAGATATGTTGAACCTTTCGATTTTACTAAAAAACCATATGTTATAATGGTTGTAGGGGTAAATGGCGTTGGAAAAACTACTACTATAGGTAAGTTGGCAGCTCAATTAAAAAATGATGGAAAAAAAGTAATTATCGGTGCGGCTGATACTTTTAGAGCGGCTGCCGTAGAGCAACTTACAATATGGAGTGAAAGGGCCGGTGTTGAGATTGTAAAGCAGGCGATGGGTTCGGATCCGGCTTCAGTTGCTTATGATGCGGTAAAATCTGCTGTTGCAAAGGATGCGGATGTAGTTATTATTGATACAGCCGGAAGATTACATAACAAAGTCAATCTTATGAATGAATTGACTAAAATTAAAAATGTGATGTGTAAGGTTATACCTGATGCACCACATGAGGTTTTGTTGGTCTTGGACGGTTCTACCGGACAGAACGGTTTCTTACAGGCAAAGGAATTTACAAAAGCGACTAATGTTACTGCATTGGCTGTTACAAAGTTGGATGGTACCGCTAAAGGAGGAGTAGTAATTGGAATTAGTGACCAGTTTCATATACCTGTTAAATTCATAGGTATTGGAGAAAAAATAGAAGATTTGAAGCTCTTCGATAAAAAAGAATTTGTAGAATCACTTTTTAAATAGATAATAATGGTAGTTTCGTACAATTGGCTAAAGGATTACCTTTCATTTGATTTACAACCTAATGAGGTTGAAAGGATATTGACCGACATTGGTCTTGAAGTTGAACATGTGCAGCAGGTGGAACAGATACCTGGAGGTCTTGCAGGTGTGTTTGTTGCAGAAGTGGTCGAATGCATTGAGCATCCGGATTCAGATCACCTGCATATTACTAAATTAAATATTGGAGAATTAGAGTTGTTGCAAGTTGTTTGTGGTGCACCAAATGTTGCTACTGGGCAGAAAGTGCTTTTAGCAACTGTAGGAACAAAACTTGTTTCAATAATAGGTGAAGAGATAAAACTAAAGAAATCAAAGATAAGGGGAGTTGAGAGTTTTGGAATGATATGCGCTGAAGATGAATTAGGAATAGGTCGTTCACATGACGGCATTATGGTTCTTAAACAGAGTGCCGTTCCGGGTACTGCGGCAAAAGATTATCTTGGACTTTCAAGTGATACCATATTTGAAATCGGACTTACTCCCAATAGGATTGACGCTGCATCCCATTTTGGCGTTGCAAGGGATTTATATGCATATCTGCAGTTAAATAATATCCCTTCTTCTTTCTATATTCCTTCTGTTGATTCTTTTAAAGAAGGTAAGGGTGATTCTATTCCCATAAATGTAATTGCTGCTGATGGTGCTCCAAGATACATAGGAATTACTATAAAAGGGGTAAAAGTAGCTGAATCTCCTGAATGGTTGAGAGATAAATTGAATTCTATTGGACAGCGTCCTATTAATAACATAGTTGATATAACAAACTTTATTCTGCACGAGACCGGGCAACCTTTACATGCATTTGATGCGGCAAAGATTAAGGGAAGGGAAGTTGTTGTTCGCAGAAGTATTGAAGGAGAAAAATTTGTCACTTTGGATGGTGTTGAAAGGATACTTTCAGAAGAAGACCTTGTAATATGTAATAAAGAGAATCCTATGTGTATTGCAGGAGTATTTGGTGGTGCAGATTCAGGAGTTTCAGAAGCTACAACAGAGGTGTTTCTTGAGAGTGCATATTTCAATCCTGTCAGCATCAGAAAGACATCAAAAAGGTATGGATTGAAAACAGATGCGTCTTTCAGGTTTGAAAGAGGAATCGATCCAATGAATACCTTATATGTTGCCAAAAGAGCTTCATTACTTGTACAGGAAATTGCAGGGGGTGAAGTTGTCGGAAAAATAAGGGAGTTTTATCCTGAAAAATTTGAAAGATGCAGGGTTGATCTTAACTATGACAGAATAGAAACATTAATAGGCAAGAAAATAGGTAGCACTACTATCAGAAATATCCTGAAATATATGGAGTTTGAAGTGGTTAAGGAGAGTGAAAAAGGGTGTGAAGTTCTTGTTCCGGCATACAGGGTTGATGTTACGCGGGAATGTGATGTTGTTGAAGATGTATTGAGAATATATGGATACAATAATATTGAGTTGCCTACAAGCATGAGAGTATCAATAAATTCTTCCGAACATCCTGATCCTGAAACTGTACGTTCAAAGGTCTCAGATTTTTTTGCAAATAACGGTTTTCTTGAAATGATGAACAATTCATTGTCAAAAAGTGATTATTATTCTCATCTGAAAAGTTATACCGCGGATAATCTTGTTATGATACTGAATCCTCTAAGTCAGGATTTGAATTGTATGAGACAGACATTGATTCTTAATGGTCTGGAGGTTATTGCCTATAACATAAACAGACAGACTACTGATATGAAATTGTTTGAAATAGGAGATGTTTATTCTTTTGTTTCAGGTGAGGATAGAAATGAATCTGTAAAAAATCTGAAATCATATCATGAAGAGACCAGATTGTCAATTTTTATTACCGGACATGGAAGTAAAGCCTGGCGTAATGACCTGGGTTCAGGACATTTCTTTAAATTGAAAGGTTATGTGGAATTGCTTTTTAAGAGGTTTGGAGCCAATCTTTATGATTTGGAATATTCTGCTGCTCCTGCAGATCTTTTTTGTGAAGGGCTCGAATATAAATTGCAGGGAAAAACATTGGCTGTTCTTGGTACCATAAGCCCAGCACGGCTGAAACAGTTTGGAATAAAGCAACCTGTTTTTGCTGCAGAGATATGTTGGCCTGTCTTTTTTGAAATAGTGAGAAGAGATAAAGTTAGATATAAAGAATTACCTAAATATCCTGAAGTTAAGAGAGATCTTGCATTGTTGATTGATGAGAAAGTATCATTTGCAGAGTTAAGAAAAAATGCATTTCAGACGGAAAAAAATATATTAAAACAAGTATCCTTGTTTGATGTTTACAGAGGGGATAAGATTCCAGAAGGAAAGAAGCAGTATGCATTGAATTTTATTCTTCAGGATAATGAACAGACGCTTACTGACAACCAGGTAGAGAATACAATGACAAAATTGTTGAAGAGTTTTGAAACCAAATTCGGAGCTGTTTTAAGATAATGTCCATAATAAAAGAGATATCCAAATATTTTTCCTTAGTAAAATTCGCTCATACTATTTTTGCTCTTCCATTTGCTTTTATTGGGTTTACACTTGCTATTTGTGAACCAGGGAGCAGTTTTACGTGGTTTATTTTTGTGCAGATATTGTGTTGTATGGTGTTTGCACGTAATAGTGCTATGGGTTTCAACCGATATGCTGACAGAGTTATTGATGCTATGAATCCCCGTACATCGAAAAGGGAAATTCCTTCGGGGAGGCTATCTCCTAAATCAGTCAAAATTTTCACCATTGTAAATATTATTCTTTTTCTTGCTATTGCTTATAGTATTAATCTTCTCTGCTTTTTGTTGGCTTTTCCCGCATTGGTCGTAGTGCTAGGTTATAGCTATTTAAAGAGGTTTTCGTATATATGCCATTATGTGTTAGGGCTATCTCTTTCGATTGCTCCAATAGGGGCTTTTGTGGCAGTAACAGGCTACTTCGCCACTCCTGCGCTGATTCTTTCCGGGATGGTATTCCTTTGGTCTTCAGGATTTGACATCCTTTACTCCCTTCCTGATGAAGAAATTGATAAAAAGCAAAATCTTCACTCCATACCGGGAAGATTCGGGAGAATAGCTGCAATGCGCATTTCAATTGTTACACACGCTTTAATTATTCCGTTATTGGTGTGGTATTTTTTTGTTTCGGGGGCTGGCTTTTTGTTTATTATAGGTTCTGTATTTTTTGTAGGACTTCTTGTTTACCAACATTTGATAATATCTCCTAAAGACCTTAGGAGATTAAATTCTGCATTTTTTACATCAAATGGTATTGCTTCTTTGATTTTTGCTGTTTTTGCAATATTAGATAAGGTATGTTAACCTTTCTATGACGATTGCGCACATGATTATGAGGTTAGTTATCATTCCCTGTTTTCTGTTATAATTTGTCGAAATATATTCGAACAATATTATTGATATTGGAATATAAATAATCAATCCTGTTGGTTCTCTATCACTTCTATTGAAAAAAAATACGATTATAATAAGGAAGAATAGATATGTAATAATTCTCGTTAATGATCTTGACTTAGCTATTTTAAAACTGTTCATCCTTTTCAGAAGATATACGGTAGCTTGAATGGAGAATATAACTATAACTATTATTTTAAATATTTTAGCTGCACTATAGGGAAAAAACTTTTCTTCAATATTCACGAGAAGTGTACAATATCTATTAATAAGTTCAACTGTATTTTCCCAACCATTGATTAGGTAATCTGTTGCGAAAAGGAAAATAAACGGTAATATTGTACCTATAATTGAAATAAATATAAATTTTAGTTTGTCCTCTGATGATCTAATATTAATCGCGAACATTATTGGAAACAGCCATAAAACAGGAGCATAAAAAAATGATGCGCAGGAGAGTAAAAAAAATGATTTTAAAAGAGACTCAAGTTTTAACCCTTTGACCCTATAGTCTACCGAAAAGAAAAAAGACCAGATAAGAAGTAGTGCAACGGCGTGCATTGGAGTCAAAAATACGGAATTAGGATTAGTGGAGACAAAAAAGATATAGATAAGTGGTAAAATATGGTTTATACCTGTTGAGAATGTGTTGTCAAGAACAAATATGGAAAATGCAGTCAATAGTAATAGTGTTACTGCAAGAATTCCGGATAATGGTGTCCCTCCAAAAATAAGTTTTGAGTTGAAAAAATTATCGAATATTAATGTTGAAGAAGTTGTAATATTTCTTGTAATTGGTAGGAAGAAAGCACTGACATATAATACAATCGACATTAATAATATCGATACAACCATCAGTTTTTTATTGTTTAAATTGTTCAAAATCAGAGATTTAATAAATCATCGGCTATGTCTTTTCTATAATAGCAATCTTTAAAATAAATTTTTTTCAAAGCATTGAATGCCTTCTTTTTTGCAAGGGAAATATTTTTTTCATTTGCGGTTATTGCAAGTACTCTTCCTCCGGATGTGACAATTTTTCCTTCCATTTCTTTTGTCCCTGAATGAAATATATTTATACCTTCTTCAACTTCCAATCCTGAAATAGGATAATTTGAAGTATATTTTTCCGGGTAACCTCCAGAAACTGCCACTACGGTTACAGCGGAATGCTCTGATTTAATAATTTTTTCTTTATTAAGTTCCATTTTTGCCGCAGATATAAGATGCCCAAGAAAATCACTGTCTATTCTTGTCATTACTGCTTCTGTTTCCGGATCACCCATACGGACGTTATATTCAATGACATAAGGGGTTTCATTACAATTCATTAATCCTATAAAAATGAAGCCTCTGTAATCCATACCTTCTTTTTGTATTCCGGTTATTGTTGGTTTTATGATTCTTTCTTCAACTTTTTTCATAAAATCCGTGGTTGCAAAAGGAACAGGTGAAACTGCCCCCATACCTCCGGTATTCAATCCTGTATCTCCTTCACCAATTCGCTTGTAATCTTTGGCTTCAGGGAGGATAAGGTAGCTTTGACCATCTGTAAGGACAAATACTGAAAGTTCTATCCCTTTGAGGAATTCTTCGATTACAACTTTTCCGCCTGCTACTCCAAATTTTCCGCCAAACATCTGACTTAGCTCATTTTTAGCCTGATCCAGAGTATCGGTTATCACTACCCCTTTGCCTGCTGCAAGTCCATCAGCTTTAAGCACATAAGGCGCTTTAAGTGAGGAGAGAAATGTGTGGGCCTCATTTTCCGTGGAAGAGGTGAAACTTTTATATTTTGCAGTGGGAATATCGTATTTAAACATGAATTCTTTTGCAAAGTCCTTACTACCTTCCAAAGCAGCTCCTTTTTTGTCGGGGCCAATAAACATTAATTGTGGTTCATGCTCGGTAAAATAATCTTTTATTCCTTCAACAAGAGGGTTTTCAGGGCCTACTATCAATAGATCTATTTTATTTTCTACGATAGTTTTTTCAACTGCACTGAAATCGTTTATATTGCCCGGAATATTGTTTGCCACAGACTTGGTTCCGGGATTGCCAGGCATACAAAAAAGTTTTCCAAGTGCCTTACTCTGAGATATTTTCCACGCAAGAGCATGCTCTCTGCCCCCTGATCCTAATATTAATACATTAATTGACATACTCTTGTTTATATTTCATGCAAAAATAATAAAATTTGACGACCTTCACAGTCTTTGCTGTAGATAAATATTTTACTATCTTCGTAAATAGTTTGTATACAAAAATCTAATTATTTGTGATGATGAGACGTTCCCTAATACTACTTTTGGTATCCGTATTGCTTATTTCTTCTTGTAAAAGCAATGGTATTATTCCTAAAAATAAGATGGCTGACATCTTAAGCGAAATGTTTTTGGTCGACCAATATATTGATGATGTTCCAGAAATCAGGGGTGGTGCTGATACTCTGTTTGTATATGAATCCATATTCAATAAATATGGATATACATCAGATGATTACATTAAATCCGTCAAACATTATATGGAAAATATAGATAATTATCAAAAGATACTTCTCAGGGCTCAGAACAAACTAAAAAAGAATGAGCAGCTGCTTTCTAAACAGGAAGAAATAGAAAATCAGACCGAGTTGGATGTGAAAATGAAGTTGACGGATAAGGATACTTCAGATTTGAAAGCCAAGCGCAGTAAAAAGAATTTGAAAATAAAAGAAATTGTTGAGTAAAAATATGAAATTAGTAGCTGATTATGTTTTTCCTATAGTAGGAGAGCCTATTAAGAATGGATATGTAGAATTGAATGAGGATGGTGTTATTGTAGCCATAGGCGAATTACTATTAAAGACAAAAGAAGCAGAGTCAACAGTAGGTGATATAGAATTTTATCATGGTATTTTGGTTCCGGGTTTTGTGAATTCACATTGTCATGTGGAATTATCACATTTAAAAGGGGCTTTTCTTCAGGGGACAGGAATGGATGGCTTCATTAAACAGATAAATGAATCCCGTCTGTCGGTTGAGTATGATGGAAGAATAGCCGCTATGTCTGCCGAGTTTGACGCGTTATATTCACAGGGTGTTTCTGCAATGGCTGATGTAAGTAATTGTGATGAAAGTTTTGATATAAAATCAAAGTCTAATATTTATACAAGAACATTTCTTGAAGTATTCGGTACTGAACCTAAAGATGCTCCTACTGTTATTGATGACGTATTGAAACTACAAAAAAAAGCTGCCAATTATGGCATAGATGCTGCTCCAACTCCTCACTCTTGTTACACAATGAGCCCTGAGCTGAACCGTATGGCAGCATATGAGGGGTTAAAGTCAGGTTTTATTTCATATCATAATCAAGAGAGTGACCAAGAGGAAGATATGATAAGATATGGTACAGGTGCTCTTGCCGAAGATTATAAAGAGCGAGGAGCAAGTACTCCTCCTGTTACAGGAAAATCTGCATTGATATATTTTCTGGATAATCTTCAAAAAATATGTAAAGCACCGATAGAAGGGAACGTATTATTGATACATAATGTAGTTACTGATCAGGAGAGTATAGATTATGCAAAATCAATATTGAAAAATATTTTTTGGACAGTATGTCCTCTTTCCAATATGTTTATTCACAGGGCACTTCCACCTTTGGATTTGTTAAGAAAAAATAATCTCTTAATTTGCCTTGGCACAGACAGTCTTTCAAGCAATATGGTTCTTTCCATGGTTGAAGAAATCAAGTGTATTCAGTTAAATTATCCGCATATAAGACTACAGGAAATATTGCAGTGGGCATGCATAAACGGGGCAAAAGCTCTTGGAAAAGAGAAAATATTAGGTTCTTTTGAACCTGGTAAAAAGTCGGGAGTTGTTCTTATAGACAATGTGGATTTGAATAATATGAAGTTGACAGAGCAGAGTAAATCAAGGAGGTTGATATAATGGCAGTACAGTTTGATGATATAGTTTTCGGACCTATTAAGAGCCGTCGTCTTGGAAGTTCACTTGGAGTAAATTTGTTGCCGCGCTACGGGAAGTGGTGTAGTTTTGACTGCATCTATTGTGAATGTGGGTGGAATAAAGATGGACGTAATGATACAAAATTACCTACGAAAGAAGAATTTTACCAAGCTCTGAAGAAACGTTTAATTGAGTGTAGAGAACAGGAGATAAAGATAGATACGATTACTTTTTCAGGAAATGGTGAGCCGACTTTGCATCCTAATTTTTCGGAGATAATTGATTCTGCTTTGGAACTGAGAGACAGTTTATTTCCTTCCGCTCAAATTTCTGTGTTTTCAAATGCGACTCAATTAGGTAGAACAGGGATAAAGGAGGCACTTGCAAAAGTTGATAACCCGATTCTTAAACTTGATTCTTCTTATGATGGACTTATTTCTATTATGGACAGACCAAATCCTGGATATTCAGTGGAAAATGTTATTTCACAACTTAAATGGTTTAAAGGGGATTTTATATTACAGACGATGTTTATTAAGGGAGAGGCAGACGGGACAAGAGTTGACAGTACAGAGCCTGAGTTGGTTGAAGGGTGGAGGAAAATGGTGCTGGACCTCAGACCGCGTGAGGTGATGATGTATACTTTGGACAGAGTACCTCCATCAATAGGATTGAAGAAAGTTACTATTGCCGAGATGAAATATATAGCAGCTCCGTTGATAAAAGAGGGCATTTTTGTTCAGATAAGAGGATAAAAGAGATAAATATGAGAGTAGTTATTCAGCGAGTTTTAGAGTCTTCAGTTATGATAGACAATAAAGTTGTGGGTTCTATAACAGAAGGAATGATGATACTTGCCGGGTTTGAAGAAGCGGATGGGGAAGAAGATATAGACTGGATGGTCAAAAAAATAAGTGCTCTGAGAATCTTTGATGATGAAAATGGGGTTATGAACCGTTCAGTAGTGGATATTGATGGGGAAATTCTTGTTGTAAGCCAATTTACACTTATGGCATCTACAAAAAAGGGGAACAGACCTTCTTATATTTTTGCTGCTAAGCCCGAAATAGCAATTCCCTTATATGAAGAATTTAAGGAAAAACTATCGGTTGAAACCGGAAAAAGAGTGCAGTGTGGTCAATTTGGTGCTGAAATGAAGGTTACCTTAATTAATGATGGTCCTGTGACAATATCTATTGACAGTAAGAATAAGTTTTGAAAATAATATAATGATGGAAACGTTTGATAAATATGGTTATGTTCCTGCTGAAGCAGAGATTGAAAATAAGATTAAATCTTTAAAAAATAATCTTGATAAGTGGTGTACAAAAGATATTTACAAAGCATCTTTAGGTATGATTGATCTGACTTCGCTTACCTCTACTGATACTCATTCAAAGATTAAGGCTATGGTGGAAAAGGTGAATGATTTCAATACGGTTTATCCTCAATATCCTATTCCTGCATCAATATGTGTATATCCAAACTTTGCTAAAACGATAAATGATACACGCTCGAATAAAAATCTTCATATTACGGTAGTGGGAGGCTGTTTCCCTGCCTCGCAGAGTTTCCTGGAGGTAAAAATGCTTGAATGTGTTAAAGCTGTTGCCGAAGGTGCTGATGAAGTGGATATAGTTTTGGCATTGAATTATTTTCTTGATGGCCGTTTTGACCTTGCATCAAAAGAGATAAGGGATGTAAAAGAGGCAATTACCGCTGTTAATCCTAATGTTCATTTAAAAGTTATTCTTGAAACAGGCGCTCTTGTTACTGTGGAAAATATGGCTGAAGCATCATTTTTAGCTATGGAGGCAGGTGCGGATTTTATTAAGACTTCTACCGGAAAGATAGAACCAGCCGCAACCCCTATGGCTGCGTGGGTTATGTGTGAGTGCATTAAGGCTTTTAATCATAAAACAGGGCGCAAGATAGGGTTCAAGCCGGCAGGTGGAATTGCCTCGGCAAAAGATGCTGTGCTATACTATGCTATTGTGGATACTATTCTTGGCACAGAGTGGCTTATTCCTAATTATTTCCGTTTTGGTGCAAGCAGAATGGCAAACAATCTTTTGTCTGCACTCGAAGGTAAGGAACTGAAATGGTATTGATTTAATAATAATCAATTAAAATTACGGATATGTCTATGGAAAAAGAAAACGCAAATTTGTTTCAACGATATGTTTGGTTAGTAGATACTATTTATCGATCTGACGGTATAACATTTGAGGAGATAAATGAGCACTGGAAAGGTAATATAATGTCACGAGGAGAGGAGATACCTTTGCGCACTTTTCATAATCACCGTGAAGCTATCAGGGATATATTTGATATAGATATTGTTTGTGAAAGGAGTGGTGGGTATAAATATTATATTGGTGATATTAATGAACCAGATAGAGGTGGTATTCAATCATTACTTCTCAATATTTTTTCATTAAACAATCTTTTGAAGGAAACTAAAAAAATCAAGAGTAGAATCCTTTTTGATAAAATTCATAACGGTCAGCGGTTTCTTATTACAATAGTAGAAACCATGCGTGATGGTTTAACACTAAAAATAGTGTATCAGAATCTTTCCGGAGATGGGGAAAATAAGTTAGAGGTTAAACCTTATTGCCTTAAAGAGTTCAAAAGACGTTGGTATCTTGTTGCTTATAGCGATTATTACGAGTCTGTCAGAATTTATGCTCTTGACAGGATAAAAGAAATGAAGGCAACTGGCAATAAATTTAAATTACCGGTTGGTTTTGACCCTGAGATGTCTTTTTATAATTGCTTCGGAATTGTTCAAAAAGAGGAACTAAGTTATGAAGATATATTGATAAAAGTATATGGAAAGCAGGCTGATTTTATTCGAGATTTGCCTTTGCACCGGTCTCAGGAAGAGCTTTCATCTAATGAGGAGTATACGATTTTTAAATTTTATATAAAACCCACAAATGAATTTTTGCAGGAGCTGGCATCTCATGGTGGATATATTGAGATTATTTCTCCAAAGTCACTGAGTGATGAGCTTACAAATGTTACTATTGAAATGCAAAAAAAATAATACACTTGTCGTTTGTCTTTTATAAAATATGAAAAATTATGAGAATAGAATATGATATAAAACTGGGATTCAAAGATGTAATGTTTCGTCCTAAAAGATCTACATTGAAAAGCAGGTCACAAGTGACGCTTGAACGCACATACAGATTATTGAACAGTAAAATTGAATGGACTGGAGTCCCTGTAATGGCTGCCAATATGGATAATGTGGGAACTTTTGAAATGGCTCTTGCCTTACATAGGCATATGATGTTCACTGCGATACATAAACATTATTCTATTGATGAATGGAATGATTTTATGTCTAAAGCTCCCGAAAAAATTGAAAATCATATTGCAGTAAGTACCGGTACTAGTGCTTCTGATTATGAAAAACTATGCCTGATATTGAATCTGCATCCTAAATTAAAATTTATATGTATCGATGTAGCTAATGGATATTCAGAACACTTTGTTTCATTTGTAAAACAAGTTAGAAAGAAGTTTACTGATAAAGTAATAATTGCCGGTAATGTTGTAACAGGGGAGATGGTTGAGGAGCTTTTATTAGCAGGTGCTGATATAATTAAAGTAGGTATAGGTCCCGGTTCTGTATGTACAACCCGTGTAAAAACAGGAGTAGGATACCCACAGCTTTCGGCAATAATCGAATGTGCTGATGCGGCTCATGGTCTCGGTGGTCATATTGTAAGTGATGGGGGATGTACAACGCCAGGTGATGTTGCAAAAGCATTTGGCGCAGGCGCTGATTTTGTTATGCTTGGAGGCATGTTTGCAGGTCATAAGGAGAGTGGTGGAGAAGTGATGGAGAAGAATGGTGAAAAGTTCAAATTGTTTTATGGGATGAGTTCTTCAACAGCCATGCAAAAACATTCCGGAGGTGTAGCAGAATATCGTGCAAGCGAGGGTAAAACCGTAGTAGTTCCTTATCGTGGTGAAGTTGAAGGCACTGTCCTTGATATACTTGGGGGAATACGCAGCACCTGTACTTATGTGGGAGCTTCACAGCTAAAAGAGCTGAGTAAACGTACGACGTTCATACGGGTTGCCGAGCAGGAGAATCATGTATATGGTGAGGAGGTTTAAATATCAATCCGCCATCGTCGGCAACTATTATATAACATAATTAAGATTAGAAGAACTTTATTTCTGTTGCTGCTATAGGAATTGTTCTTTTTTTGTTTTTTTGGCGACAGTTCAATTACTTTATGGAGATCTTTGGGTGTTACTTTGGCACTATTAATGTTGCAATATTTACATACGACAATTGGAGTATGACTACGCGAAAAAAAATATTGTTAACGGGGGCTTCAGGAACAATAGGTTATGAGGTTTTGAAACAGTTATATGATAAGAGCGAGGCGTATGAAATAACTGCTTTTGATGTTAAATCACCTAATTCAGTCAAGAAATTGAAACAATTCAGCAATAAAGTTGAAATTGTTTATGGAAACATTTCTGAAGTTAATGATTTAATTAAAGTGTGTTCTGACAAAGATGTTGTAATTCATCTTGCAGCAATAATACCACCTTTGGCAGATGAAAAGCCGAAGCTTTCATATCAAGTAAATACTTTAGGAACTAAAAATCTTATTCGATTGTTGGAACAGAATTCTCCAAACGTTTTTTTCTTATACAGTTCATCAATTTCTGTCTATGGTGACAGGATAAGCAATCCATTTATAACTACAAATGACATTATAAATCCAAGTTATGGTGATGTTTATGCCGAAACAAAAATTGAGGCTGAAGAGAGTATTAAAAGGTCAAAATTAAGCTGGAGCATTTTTAGATTAAGTGCAATTATGGGTTCACATAAAATTTCAAAATTAATGTTTCATCTGCCCCTGAAAACTCTTATGGAAATAGCGACACCAAAAGATGCTGCAAGAGCTTTTGTCAATGCGATAGAGAACCCCAAACCCTTATTGAATAGAATTTTTAATTTAGGAGGAGGAAGAAATTGCCGGATAAGATATGATGAGTTTTTATCTCGATCATTTAGCATATACGGACTTGGAAAACTCGATTTTCCTCTAAAATCTTTTGCTGAAAAGAACTTTCATTGCGGCTACTGCGCTGACGGTGATGAATTGGAAAATATCCTTAATTTCAGAAAGGAGACCGTGGATGATTATTTCGAAAGAGAAAAGAAGAAGACATCTCCTTTTATAAAATTCTTTACATCGATTTTCAAGTGGGCAATCAAAAAGCATCTTCTAAACCAATCAGAACCTTTGATTGCAATAAAAAAAAAGGATCAGAAAATGATCAATCGCTTTTTTAATATTTCGATAGGATAGGCTTATTCATAAAACCTATTTCAAAAACTGACCTTGAAAAATTAGAGGTCAAAGACTCAAAAATAAACGACCATCTGCTGTTAGGTGACCAGTACTTATTCATCAAATTGAGGTATTGAAATCCGGCAATATTTTTTGATTGTAAATATTAATTACGTATATTGTAAATAAGTAATAAAATTTTAAATTCAGGATAGCCAAGTGCGAATTATTATTAAAGATAAGTTAATTCAAACATAATGAATACTGAACATTATAAGAAGCAATTTGCTAATGCCCCTTGGGGATATGCAAATCTCAGGGTGGTAATAGACGACTCAGGGAATGCGGAGGACTTTGTGTTTTTTGAGGCCAATAAAACATTTCAAAAACTTGTTAAGCTAAAATCCGCAGAAATACTCGAATGTAGTGTTAAGCAGGTTTTTTTGCCAATTTTTGGTACTCCATTTGATTGGATTGAATTTTTCAACAGTATATATAGCAGTGGAAAAACAGAAGAAATTGAACTCTATTCGGAATCGTCCGATCTGTGGATTAGATTTCAAGCATATCCTTATGAAAAAGAATCTTTTGCTGTTATCCTCTCTGATATTACCTACGAAAAACAGAAAATAGAAGAGTTGGAAAGCTTTTTTGCGCTTAGCCTTGACCTTTTAAGTATTGTTGATATCAATGGTAATTTTCTAAAAGCAAACTATACCTGGTCGAAAAATTTAGGCTACTCTACAGAGGAACTCAGCCAGATGAAATTTATGGATTTCATCCACCCGGATGACTTGAAACCAACCATAGATGCCTTATCAAAACTTATCGACGGGGGTGATGTTATAATTTTTGTTACCCGTTTCCGTTGTAGTGATGGAAAATACCATTTTATTGAATGGCGAACGAAACTTGAAGGGAAACGTGTTTATGCTGCATCAAGTGATATTACAGAAAACTACTTAAAAGAAAAGAAAATAAAAGATAACAACGAACGACTCAAGAGCCTTATAAAAATACTACAATATGAAACAAAACAGTTGCAGGATTTTTTGGATTTTGCACTGGAAGAATTAATTAAAATTACTGACAGCAGAATAGGCTTTATCTGTTTTTACGACGAGGAAAAGCAAATATTTATAAGGAATAATTGGTCGAAAGAAACAATGAAAGAATGTTCGGTCGTTAATCCACAATCAGTTTTTTACCTGGAAAAAACCGGATTTTGGGGAGAAGCGGTCAGGCAGCGAAAGACAATTATAAATAATAATTTTGATGAAGACAATCCGCTAAAAAAAGGGTATCCGGAAGGGCATGTCCATTTGAAAAAATTTATGACAACTCCGGTTGTTCTTAATGGTAAAATAGTTGCTGTCGCAGGTGTTGCCAATAAAGTAGAAGATTACGATCAAACCGATGAGCTTCAGGTTACACTTCTGATGAATGATGTTTGGAAAACATCAGAACGGATAAAATCGGAACAAGCTCTGCATGAGAGTAATGAATTATGGCGTTCAATTATTAATGCGTCTCCCGATGGCATTAATATTTTTTCGCTTGATGGGACAATTTTAAGTGTTTCACCAAAAACCGTAGATTTATGGGGTTACGACTCTGTTGAAGAAATTGTAGGCCGGAAAATTTTTGATTTTTTAGATGAAGAATATCAGCAAAAAGCACTCAAAATGTTTGATAATTTAATCAAAGGGAATCATTCAGGTTTTTCTGAATACTATTTAAAGAGAAAAGACGGTAGTTGGGTTTATTTAGAAGTTAATGGAGATGTAATACGCGATACTCAAGGTAACCCCCAAAGTTTTCTTTTTATTGATCGTAACATTACCGAACGGAAACAAGCTGAAGATGAGTTAAAAAAGAGTGAAGAGAAGTATCGTTTGTTGGTAGAAAATACTTACGATATTATTTATATGCTTAATACCGATGGCTTATTTACTTTTGTTTCTCCTGCTTGGACAAGATTTTTGGGGTATCCTTTAGATCAAGTTATTGGAAAACCTTTCCAGCCGTTCGTACATCCCGATGATGTGGATGAATGTATGATATTTATGCAAAAGGTGATTGTAACAGGACAACGGAAAGAGGGAGTTGAGTACCGGGTAAAGCACATAGACGGGACATGGAAATGGCATACTTCGAGTGCTTCTCCTCTCATTGATAACTCAGGAAAAGTTGTAGGATATTATGGTATTGCCAGAGATATTTCTGAACGTAGGAGTGCAGATGAAGCACTTCGAAAGAGTGAAGAAAAATACCGCCTTCTGGTCGAAAATTCTCACGATATTATTTTTATATCCAATCTTGAAGGAGTAATTTCTTTTGTATCCAACGCCTGGACCGCTTTATTGGGGCATTCGGTTGACCAAGTTGTCGGAAAATCCTTTCTTTCATTTGTCCATCCAGATGATGTTGAAAAGTGTATGGCAGTATTAAAAAAAGTAATAGAAACAGGGCAAAGGAGGGAAGAGTTAGAGTATCGTGTAAAACATATAGACGGGACATGGCGTTGGCACACCGCTAACAGTTCTCCTATGAAAGATGAATCAGGTTCACTTGTGGGATTTTATGGTATAGCCCACGATAATACCGAACGTAAAAGAGTAGAAGAAAATTTGCAGAAAAGCGAGGAATTGTATCGATCAATTCTTAATGCTTCTCCTGATAACATTACTATTACTGATCTGGAAGGCCGCATTAAAATGATTTCTCCTATGGGATTAAAAATGGCAGGACGCACAAACAAAGAGGAAATACTGGGACACATGGTTACCGATTTTATGGTTCCTGAAGACAGAGATCGCGCAATGTCTAATATCAAACTTATGCAAAAAGGATTGTCTTTGGAAATAGATGAATATACCGCAATCTTACCGGATGGGAATTTTATTTCTTTTGAGGCTAATGGAGAGCTTATTCGAAATAAAGAAGGACAACCTACCGGGATTGTCTTGATAATTAGAGACATCACAAAACGCAAACATGCAGAAGATGAAATAAAGCTTAAAAACGAAGAACTACAGAAGTCAAATGCTGAAAAAGATAAGTTTTTTTCTATTATTGCCCATGACCTGCGTGGGCCTTTTACCATTTTCCTTGGTTTTACCGATTTGTTGGTTGAAGAAATTCACTCTATGCTACCCGAAGATATTCAGGAACTTGCTGTCAGTATGAAAAAATCAGCCGTTAGCCTTTACGGCCTTTTGGGAAACCTGCTTGAATGGTCGCGTATGCAAAGAGGATTAACCATCTTTGAACCAAAGTCTTTCTTGTTGAAATCCAAAATCAAGGAAAGTATTCAATTTGCCCAGGAATCTGCTGATAAAAAAGAAATTATTATAAAATATAATGTACCCGAAGATTTGGAGGTTTTTGCAGATGAAAATATGCTTGGATCAACCATTCGCAATTTAACCTCAAATGCTGTAAAATTCACAAAGAGAGGTGGGGAAATTACTATTTCGTCAAAATTAGTGAACGGAAATTTTGTTGAAATTTCTGTTATTGATAATGGTATCGGAATGAGTAAAGGTCTGCTTGATAAACTTTTCAATCTTAATGAGAATGTAAGTAGGTCAGGTACTGACGGAGAATTGAGTACCGGTTTGGGTCTGCTTTTGTGCAAGGATTTTATTAAAAAAAATGGTGGACAAATTTGGGTAGAGAGTGAATTAGAAAAAGGAAGTTCATTTAATTTCACGATTCCACTGGGAAATAATGTATTATAATGAGTATTTTTGCAATGCATTAGAAAACGTAAATCATGAAATTTAAATTTATCATTGTTACTGTATCAGCATTATTTGGGCTACTTTCTTGCAATTCATTAACAACAAAATCAGATATTGAACATAAACAAACTATTGTTTGTGGGCAGATAATAAATCAGACTTCTGAAACTTCAAAAGTAATAACTATAATAGAATGCGACCCGTTGGATGAAAATGACAGATATGCTGTACGTCTTGATTCTACGGGGAGATTTCGAGCTGAATTTAATATGTTGTGGGGACATAGTTTTACAATTAATTATGATAAAAATTTTATTAATGCATATGCTGAAGTAGGTGATTCCATATATGTAGAGATAGATGCTGTGAAGTTTCACGAAAAAAATCCTGAAGCAATACGCTTTGGTGGAAAAAATAGTGAAAAGAACAGAGAGTTTAATCAAATATGTACTGATATGATGTGTAAAATCGATTATAGGTCTTTTACGGATTTTACTTTACCTCTCAATGATTTTATGGTAATATTTGAAAAAGAAGTAAAAAAAATAAATGATTCAATCTCAATCTACTGCGATAAAAATAACATGAGTATATGGACACAGAATATGATGAAGGATATGTTACTTTATTCTCTATCAAACTATGCTTTAGATTATAAAGGACAGTCTGAAAAAGATGAATCAGGCTTTTATACTCAACCGATTTTTGATATTTACAATAATGATAAGTTTAGTAATATGATGTTTCAATATCATTTAACAGCATATTTTTATAGACAAATATTATCTGATACATTAATGATAAGTTATATAAAAAGTAAAGATGTCATTCAGGCCGAGAAATATGGATTAAAAAAAATTATGGCAATGCCTAAATGCCTTAGCAGGGATGTTATGCTTTTTCGCCTATATTCTAAATTACATGTTGAAAAAGATAATATAAAAGAAAATATTTTTTATAACAAAGGTGTATACAATAAGGTATTGACTTTATACAAACAGACTCAATCGGATGAACTTCCACAGATTACTAGTGGAAAAGGAGCTTTTTTTATTACAAAGAAAGGGGAAATTGAAAATATTGCTGACTTCAGTATTGAAAAGTTAATAAGAGAAAAATATAAAGGGAAAGTTATTTATATAGATATTTGGGCTGTATGGTGTGGATCTTGTCGTGCTGAAATGGCTCCTGCCCGAGAGCTACATAAATTATTTCATGATGAAGATGTTGCATTTGTTAATATTTGCATGTCCTCAAAACAAGAGGCGTGGATAAGTATGATAAAAAATGGAGAAATAGAAGGTGATAATTATTATTTTGACGATGATTTGTCTGCAGAGGCATCTGCAAGCATGTTATCAGGGGGATATCCAACTTATATTCTTATTGATAAAACCAGTAAAATAAGAAATAAAAAAGCTCCTCGCCCATCGGCTCTTTCTGAGATAGGAGATGAAATAGAAAAATTATTATCCGAGAAATAATGATAAATATATATAAAGATTATTGATAAATATTTTTATAGAAAAAAGACCCCACTACAAAAAATGTAGTGGGGTCTTTTTGAGGTACCAAGCAGAATCGAACTGCTGTAGACGGTTTTGCAGACCGTTGCCTAGCCACTCGGCCATGGTACCATTGGCTTTGGGAGTGCAAAGGTAGTATTAATTTTGATTTTTCCAAAACTACTCTACGTATAAAATAAGCCCTTTGAGGTACTCTCCTTCCGGATGATATATGTTTACTGCGTGATCGGCTGGTTGATTCATTCTGTCAATTATTCTGACTTTTCTACCGGTTTGTGCTGCTGCAGAAAAAACCGCAAGTGCGAAAGCATTCTTGTCAATAACCTGAGAACAGCTGAAGGTGAAAATTATTCCACCGGGTGCGATTTTTGAAATGGCTGCTGTATTAAGTTTTTGGTATGCTCTGAGTGCATTGTCGATGGCTACACGATGTTTTGCGAATGCAGGTGGGTCGACGATCATAAGGTCATATTTATTTTCTGGGGATTTTTTAAGGAATTCTATTGCATCTTCGCAGTATGAAGTATGGATTTTATCGGCACTCGTATTTTCTTCTGTTGAGAGGTCAAATCCATTTAAAAACATATTTTTTTCCAGCATTTCAATTGCTTTAGCTGAGCTGTCAACCGAATCCACTTTTACTGCCCCACCTGCTATTGCATATATAGAAAATCCTCCTGTATAGCAAAATAGATTTAAAATTCTTCTCCCAGCCGCATATTTTTTCACCTTCAATCTGTTTTCTCTTTGGTCAAGGAAAAAACCGGTTTTTTGACCCTTTTCCCAGTCAACAAGAAATTTATGTCCATTTTCCAGAACTATACTTTCATTTGGTTCATCTTTATCTCTTTTATAAAGATATCCGTCATTTAATTCAAGCCCGACTTTGAATGGGGCGGTTCCGGAGCTTTTATCATAAACAGCTTTGATCTTTAATCCGTATACTTTTTTGAGCGCTTCAACTATTTTCTGGCGTGAAAGGAACATTCCTGAGGTATGAGTCTGTATAACAGCAGTGCCGTCATAAAAATCTATTATCAATCCGGGAAGGTTGTCTCCTTCTCCATGAATAAGACGGTAACATGTTGTCTGATTTGAATTAGCAAGGCCATAGGCTTCTCTTGCTTTTAATCCTTTACTTATTTTAACCTCCCAGAAATCGGGGAGCAATGCGGCAGCATCAAAACTTAGTATTCTTACTGATATAGACCCTATTTGATAGTGTCCACAGCCGAGTAGTGCTCCGTCATGTGCATATATTGATACGATGTCTCCCTCTTTAGGTTCTCCTTCTATTGATGATATTGCTCCTGAGAATACCCATGGATGGAATCTTTTTAAAGATCCTTCTCGTCCTTTTTTGAGTTTGATTTTAATCATATATTATAATTCTGCTCGGGTTGTCTTTCTTTTTTTGGAGAGGCGAGAAGTTTCTTATACATTACAAGACATACCCATGCGTCAGTAGCTGCATATTTTTGCTGGGCATCTGACAGTTCTTCTGCCTCCCAGTTCGAAAGTTGTTGCGATTTTGAAACTTTCGTTTTAAGTATGATGGCCGCCAGTTTTCTTACACTTTTTTCCTTTATGCCATAATTTTCAGCAATTTGTTGTAAGTCTACAAATCTGCCAGGGGTAAAATCCCTGTATTTTTGCAAACCCCGTATGTCATCATGTACGGCTGCTCCGATTTTGGTTATATATTTATTTGCAAGTATGTCTGTTATTTCCTGGGGTAATCCAAGTTCATGAAGACGAAACAGATAGGATTTTGTCTCACTTGAGAGTTGTAGTAAGGCGGTATTGCTTCGTGCACAATTTGCCTGAAATACAGGTTTTGTCTCAGTGTCAAATCCAATGAATCGTTGATTATTAAGGTGTTTTACTGCCTCATTAAATATTTTTCCAGGTTCGGAAACTATTATTATTGGGCCAGAAAAGCTCGCTGTTTCAAGTGGTTCGATTTCTTCGGTAGTAATTATCTCGGAGTAATTCATTCGCGCAATTAGTAAAGTGTAGGATATATCAATGAATAAGTGTACGGAAGCAGATTCTCTATGCGGGTGAGGTTCTCTGCGTCGATATTGCTCTTTGAGAATGGAACCTGCTTGGTTGTAATCTCTTCTGTGCCAACATTCCTTCCATATTTGAAATTGTATGTGAGTTTGCCGTCAGGAGTTAGGTTTGTGCTTTTAAGTAAGTTGTTAGGTACTGAGATGTATGCATTAAGTTCCTGTTCTGTAATTCTTAATGCGAGATTGGAGTCGGCTCTTAATACGTTGTAACACTCAATGGCTGTATATATTGCAGGATCTATAAATATAAAATCGTCAGCGATAATAGATTTGTAAATATTTTTTCCATTAACTTTAATATTTCTCATTTCATTAATTACATCATTAAGAGTGTTTATCAGAAAAGGATAATGAGTACAACCCAATATGACAGCTTTTAAAGGAACGTTTGAACCGCTAAGGCGATGTTTTTCGATAAGAGATACCAGGTTGAAACGTGCGTAGTTGGCGGCACTGTTCAGTTGCAATTTGGTATAATTGCCATTTTCCATTGTGTAAAGCATATTGTTGTCTTTGAAGTCGAAGTTGTAAATTTTCATTAAGGAAATATCAAGAGAGTCATCACCTTTTCCAATACGAGGGCCACGATAATTACTTCTTGGAGAATTGGCTTCACTTGAAATGAAATCAGATTCCCGATCTACCGCCTCAGCGAATCCGTACCCTTTTTGATTTATGACCATAATCGGTATCTTTATTTTATGGTCTCTAATATATTCGTTAATGGTTCTCATATATGCTCTTGATGATATTGTACCTGGTGTCGCAAGAACGCCTATTGCAAATGGAGAGTCAATGCCGTTTTTCTGAAGTTCTTCAAATGTGGCTTTTACTCCTGCATTTATGACACCAATTACTTTCACTCCTGTATTGCTTTTCCCTAATAATGTCTGAATGTCTTTCAATCCGTAGGCGGTGGCGGTATTACATGCTATAACCAGTATTTTTACCCTTGGTTTTTCTCCGGTAGGATTTTCTTCGAACTGATTTGCATAATATTTATTACCCATAAGAAATAAGGCATCCTTGACTGCCAGTTCTTTTAGATAATCGCTTTTTCCGACGGCATCGTAATTGCCGTATGGCATGTTAGCCTGGTCAGCAAGATATATAAAGTGTTCTCCTGCAAAATCCAGTATTTTATCTCCTCCAGGTTTACCGGTAATATTGTCGAATTTGTCTAGTGACAGCATTTTTTCCAATACAGTCAGTCCGCCTGTACCCGAGTCGAATACTCCTATAGAGAGCATCTGTTTTTCCGTAGGATACAATGCAAAATTTGCATAATAAATAGAATTGGTGTCCAAAAGTGCTTTTTTGACTATGGGAATCAGTTCTTCCGCCTGTACAACTTTGGTATCTTTGCATGAGGTGGTGAAAAAAACTAATGATAATAATACCAAAATTTGAAAATATGTTGTTTTCATATTTAAACTATTTATAGTAAATAAAATTGCCGTATTTGCTATTGATGACGACTTCTGTTTTGTCATTTTTTTCAACATGACCTATTATCTGCGCATCAACTCCATAATTATTTGAGATGGATATAATATCTTGAGCAGCAGTATCAGGAACGTATATTTCCATTCTGTGTCCCATGTTGAATACTTTGTACATCTCTTCCCATGAGGTACCGGATTCTTCACGAATCGTACTGAAGAGTGGAGGCACAGGGAAAAGATTGTCTTTTATCACTTTGACTCCGTTTACAAAGTTAAGAACTTTTGTTTGTGCTCCTCCCGAACAGTGAATCATCCCGTGTATGGAATTGCGGTGTTTGTCAAAAATTTCCTTAATTACTGGAGCGTAGGTCCTAGTCGGGGATAATACCAATTTCCCATAAGTTCTCCCTGTCTCGGGTTCTATGTCGGTGAGTTTTTTTGAACCGGAATAAATGTATTTTTCAGCTATATGTGAGTCGTAACTTTCAGGATATTTTTTTGCAAGGTATTTTGAAAAAACATCGTGTCTTGCAGATGTTAGTCCGTTGCTTCCCATGCCCCCATTATATTCACTCTCATAAGTTGCCTTTCCATAAGAACATAATCCTACTATTATATCGTCTGCTTTAATGTTTGCATTGTCGATGACATCGCAACGTTTAAGTCTTGCACAAACGGTGCTGTCAACAATAATAGTTTTAACTAAATCACCCACATCAGCTGTCTCTCCACCTGTAAGTATTATTTCAATGCCGTATTTTTTCATTTGATCTGCAAAATCCTGTGAGCCTGAAATGATTGCACTGATAACTTCTCCCGGTATAAGCTGCTTGTTGCGGCCTATTGTGGATGATAGAACTATGTTTTCTGTGGCACCTACACACAAAAGGTCATCTGTATTCATAACTATTGCATCCTGAGAGATTCCTTTCCAGACACTCATGTCTCCGGTTTCTTTCCAGTATATATATGCCAGGGAACTTTTGGTCCCTGCGCCGTCTGCATGCATTACAAGACAATAATCTGGGTCACCGCTTAAGTAGTCGGGAACAATTTTACAAAAGGCATGGGGATACAGTCCTTTATCAATGTTTGCAATAGCTTTATGTACATCTTCTTTTGAGGATGATACACCACGCTGCGCATATCTGTCTGATTCTTTTACTTTCATTTATATTATCTACAAAATAATAGCTCTCTGTATTTTGGAAGAGGCCATAATTCGTCGTCGATAATCATTTCCAGTTTATCGGCATTGACGCGTATTTTTTCCATATAAGGAAGTACCGTTTCGGAGTAGACCATTGCCTTTTTAGTAAAATCGGTAATGATATTGGCCTGCTTCCTGGCTTCAACCATATTATGGACATCTTCGCGAAGTTCATTAATATATATTGATATCTTTCTAATGATATTGATCTGTTTCTCAGTCATTATTTTATATTCTTCTGGAGGAAACAACTCTTTGATACCTTTTACGTTTTCTATCAATGTATTCTGGAATTTAATAGCAGTAGGTATTACATGATTGATAATCAGGTCCCCCAGAACGCGGGCCTCTATTTGGAGTTTTTTTGTGAATATTTCATTTTTTATTTCAAAATGGGCTTCAACCTCTCTTTGTGATAAAACATCCACTTCTTTAAACAAGGCTATTGTCTTCTTATCAATAAATGTTTTGTATGCTTGAGGCACGCTTTCAACTCCTTTAAGTCCACGTGCACGTGATTCTTTTTGCCATTCTTTACTATACCCGTTTCCTTCAAAACGGATAAGTTTGGATTCGATGATGAATTCTCTGATTACCTTCATTACCGCTTCATCTTTGACATCTCCAGCTTTGATATATGAATCCACTCTTGAACGGAATGCATTAAGTTGCTGTGCAACGGCACTGTTAAGAATAAACATTGATGATGCCACATTTACTGATGATCCAACAGCTCGGAATTCAAACCTGTTTCCAGTAAAAGCAAAAGGTGATGTACGGTTACGGTCAGTGTTGTCTTGAAGTATTTCCGGGATAGATTTTACTATGTTAAGCCTTTCTTTTTTTGACTCTTCAATGTTTTCGCTGATGGTCATTATCTCTATCGAGTTCAAAACTTTGTCGAGTGTGCTCCCAATAAATACAGACATTACTGCAGGAGGTGCTTCATTCCCTCCAAGACGGTAGAAATTATTCAGGCTTGAAACACTTGACATCAACAAATAGTGATGTTCATAAACTGCTTTTATGATGGAAACGAATATGCTTAAGAACTGAAGATTGTTTCCCGGTGTTTTGCCGGGAGAGAGTAGATTTTCTCCTTTGTCGGTCATCATGGACCAATTGCAATGTTTCCCCGAACCATTTACACCCATGAAAGGCTTTTCGTGAAATATTACTTTCAGATGGTGTTTTTTTGCTACTTTTTTCATCAGAATCATCAGTAGAAGATTTTGATCTACAGCAAGATTGGCTTCATTGTATAGTGGTGCACATTCGAACTGGTTAGGAGCAACTTCATTGTGTCGTGTTTTTAGAAGAATTCCAAGCTTGAATGACTCAGTCTCAAAATCTTTCATAAAGGAGGTAACTCTTGACGGAATTGCTCCGAAGTAATGGTCTTCTAATTGTTGGTCTTTTGCGGCTGTATGTCCTATTAATGTTCTGTTGCATATCTGCAAGTCCGGACGGGCACGAAATAGTGCATCGTCAACTATAAAATATTCTTGTTCAATTCCCAAATTGACATGTATTCTCTCAACATCGTTTTTGAAAAGTTTAACAACACTTAATGCAGCCTTATTTATTGCTTCGAGTGATCTTAGATGAGGCACCTTCATATCCAAAGCTTCTCCTGTATATGATACAAATACTGTAGGAATACACAACGTCTGGTCAAGAATGAATGCAGGAGAACTCGGATCCCATGCAGTATAACCCCTGGCTTCAAAAGTGCTTCTCATTCCTCCGTTAGGAAAACTTGAAGCGTCAGGTTCCTGCTGTACAAGTGCTTCTCCCTTGAAGTTTTCAACCACTTCTCCGGATTTGGACATGTCTATGAATGATTCGTGTTTTTCTGCTGTTGCATCTGTAAGAGGGTGAAAAAAGTGTGTGTAATGTGTCGCTCCCATCTCTACTGCCCAGGATTTCATGCCAGAGGCTATGTCATCTGCTATAGTTCGGTCAATCTTTTTCCCATCTTTAATAGCCTCCATCACTTGCTGATATGCCTGCTGGGAAAGATATTTCTTCATCTTTTCTGAATTGAAAACATTTTTTGCGAAGAATTCTGATACCGGTTTGTTTTCAAGGAAGAAACGTTCTGCTTTATGGGTTGCAAACTCATCAAGCGCTCTTTGGCGAAAAGTACTCATTGATACTGATTTTTTTAATTAATAATTAGAAATATCAGGTGACAAATTTACGCTATTTATTTAAATAAGTGCCCCTTTTTTATACATTTGTACCACATTTATAAAAAACTATCTTATGTATAAAAAATTTTTATTACTTATTCTTTTTATTCCGGGTGCACTATTTTCTCAAAACAGAGTGCAGGATTACATAAATAAAGAGCTAAAAACCGATTCGCTTTTTATAAATTCCGTTACCGGAATCTTAGCTGTTGATGCGCTGGGAAATGAAATTGCCTCATGGAATCCGGATATGCCGTTATTGACGGCCTCTACGATGAAAACTATTACTACTGGTGTTGCATTGTCTGTTTTAGGTCCGGATTACAGATTTTCAACAAAAATTGCTTATGATGGAAAAATAAATAGAAGAGGAGTATTGAAAGGAAATCTTTATATCGTAGGAGGGGCAGATCCTACACTGGGATCTAAGGACACCGTAGCTTTTTCAATTGATTCAATATTCGGAGTTTGGGCACAAGCGGTTAAAGCTGCCGGAATCAAGAAAATAGATGGTTTTGTGATAGCTGACGATAGATTTTTTGTTGATGAAACTATTCCTGATGGTTGGTCTTGGGGAAACCTTGGATATGACTATGGAAGCGGTACTTCAGGGCTTTCTTTTTGTGAGAATCTTTCATATTTTGAGATTGAAGCAGGCAGTGATGTGGGTGCACCTGTTAGAATAAGACCGTTGGAACCATATGCAAATGGAATGACTTATATTAATCTTGTAACTACCGGAGAAAAAGGTGACGGAGAAAATACATCTTATTATACATCTAATCTTTCTCCAGTTGGAAAATTTACCGGTACTTATGGAATAGACAGAGGACTTGATACTATTGCAAGGTCAAATAAATATGGTCCATATACATGTGCAAGTGCATTTGCTTATTACCTTAAAAATAAAGGAATAAAATATAAAGGTGTATCCAATATTAATGATTTTACATTTAAAAATGGGATTGAAGTTTCGGATAGTTCTACTTTAATTTTAATTACTGAAACGTTTTCTCCAAGAATACAAGAGATTGTAAATGTTACTAATAGAATAAGCAATAATTTTTATGCTGAGACATTTTTAAAGATGATAGGGAAGACTTTAGCTGGTGAAGGAAGTTACAGTGCATCATTTAGAGCGTTGAAAGAGTATTTGAATGGTAAAGGACTTTCTACATATGGTCTGACTCAAAATGATGGAAGTGGGTTGTCAAGACAAAATTATGTTTCACCAAGATTTTTCTGTAATTATTATAATTTGATGTCAGAAAGTGATACATTTGCAGAGTTTTTTGAGAGCCTTCCAGGTCCAGGACGTCCCGGTACTTTGGAAAATGTTCTTAAAAATGAAGATACAGCACTCAAATCGACTATCCATGCAAAGAGCGGTTCTTTGTCAAATGTAAGATGTTATGCCGGATATGTTGATTCTGCAAAAGGACTGCTGAAGTTTGCAATTCTGGTAAATAATTTTGATTGTCCAACCAGAATGGTTCAGCCGAAGATTGAAAAATTTATGAAGGAATTGGCAATTTTTGGAACGGAAGTTGACGAGGTTAAAGTAAATCAGGTAACAAAATAAATAATTTAAATAATAATAAATACAATAGAGATGCTAACATTATCAAAAAAGGCGGAACTAATGCCTGCTTCGCCAATTAGAAAATTGGTTCCATATGCGGATGCGGCAAAAAAACGTGGAATTAAAGTTTATCATTTAAACATCGGACAACCGGATATTGACTCTCCCAAAGAAGCTTTAGATGCTGTTAAAAACAATACTTTAAATTTGGTTGAATATCCTAATTCTGCCGGAAACCTTTCTTATCGTCAAGGGTTGGCAAAGTACTATCAAGGTATTGGTATTAATGTTGATGAGAACAACATAAATATTACAACAGGTGGCAGTGAGGCGTTGCAAATTGCTCTTGCAGTAACATGTAATCCTACTGATGAGGTTATTGTTCTTGAACCTTTCTACACAAATTACAATTCATTTGCTCTTCAAAATGATGTAATTTTGAAGCCTATAACAACAAAAATTGAAGACGGATTCGCTCTCCCTCCAATGTCTGAGATTGAAAAGAAAATCACTTCTAAAACAAAAGGTATTATAATTTGTAATCCTGGTAATCCTACGGGTTGCCTCTATACAAAAGAAGCTTTGGTCCAATTGGGTGAGATTGCAAAGAAATATGGAATTTATATTTATTCTGATGAAGTATATCGTGAATTTTGTTATACGGATGAACCTCATTTTTCTTGCATGCATTTGAAGGGATTGGAAGATAATGTAATTCTTGTTGATTCTGTTTCTAAGAGATATAGTTTATGCGGGGTAAGAATTGGCGCAATTGTTTCAAAAAATAAAATGGTGATGACAGCTGTTCTTCGTTATGCACAGGCTCGTCTTTGCTCTCCTGCTTATGGACAGATAGCTGCTGAAGGTGCGTTAGCTACTCCAAAATCTTATTTTGAAGCTGTTCGTAAAGAGTATATGAAACGTCGTGATGTTTTGATTTCTTCTTTAAGTAAAATGGATGGAGTTATTTGTCCTAACCCTATGGGTGCTTTTTATGTTGTTGCTCAACTACCTGTTGATGATAGTGACAAGTTTGCAAAATGGTTGCTTGAAGATTTTCAATATGAAAAACAAACTGTGATGGTTGCTCCTGCTGCTGGATTTTATGCAACAAAAGGGCTTGGAACAACTCAAGTACGTATTGCTTATGTTCTTAAAGAAGAGGATTTGAGAGCTGCAATGAAATGTTTGGAAGTTGCTTTGAAACAATATCCCGGTAGAATAAAATAATTGATTATTAGTAATAAAAAACCGACGAAAAGTAATTTTTGTCGGTTTTATTTTTTTTTGTAAAATAAATATTTTTTAAAGAATGTTATAATTCTTCAAAATTTACGTCAGTGAATGAATTTGGGACAGAGGGAGCCTCTTCTGTTTTAGTGTTTAGTTTTTCGCCTCTTTCTTCATAACTTGGAGTTTCTGTTACCGGACAGCGTTCCTTTATAAATTTTATTACTTCTTCAAGTCCTTCTGAAAATTTTTCAAAATCTTCTTTGTAGAGAAATATTTTATGTTTGTCATAGACATATCTTCCGTCTCTTTCAATTCTACGCTTACTTTCAGTGATAGTGAGATAGTAGTCATTGCCTTTTGTTGCCTTAACATCAAAAAAATAAGTTCTTTTTCCGGCTCTTACAGGTTTTGAAAAAACATCATCCCCATTACGCTCTTGCGGCCCTGCATTGTCATAATCTTCGAAGTACATAATACAATTTTTAGAAATTCTTTTACAAAGATAAATTTTATTTTGTTCGTAAAGCCTATATTTGTAAAATATTTAACAAAAGTTTATATGCTTAATCGTCGATTGATACGAATAAAATCGTTTAAGGTTCTTTTTTCTGCTGTAGGTTCAGGCTCTGATTCTCTGACATCTGCTGAAAAAGAACTCATGATGTCTTGTGAAAAAACAAGAGATTTATACTATTTCCTTCTGAATATTTCTGGTTCTATTGTTCGGATAGCCCAGGAACGTATTGATGCCGGGCGAAGTAAGTTTACTCCTTCAGCTCTGGAATCCAATCCTAACAAAAAGTTTGTGGAAAATAAATTTTGTAAACTTTTGGAGGAAGATGAAGATTTTGTAAGGTTCTGTAACAGAAAAGGTTTGCATTGGGGGGAACATGATGTATTTTTAAAAAAAGTATATAATTCTGTAATTGCATCTGACTATTATTCTGAATATATGAACTCCTCAGAAAATTCTTTTGAAGAGGATTGCAATCTTTTTATGAGAATTTTTGAAGAAGAATTTGAGGATAATGATGCTTTAGAAAATATTCTTGAAGATTTGTCTTTGTATTGGATAGATGATTTGGCGTATGTTCTTAATGTTATTATTAAGAATATCGAAATAACCAAAATTAAGAAAAAACTGGTTCATCCGAATGTATTTCTAAAAGACGACGATAGAGAATTTGCTCAAAGATTACTATCACAATCCCTTCTTAAGTATGATGAGTATATGAAACTGATATCTGAAAATGTTTCAAATTGGGATTCCGACCGATTAGTTTCAACAGATTGTACTTTGATTGTAATGGGGATTGCTGAGGCGGTATATTTTCCGAATATTCCAATAAAAGTTACAATAAATGAATATGTTGAGTTGTCAAAATATTATAGTACGCCAAATAGTCGTATATTTGTAAATGGTTTATTGGATAAAATTATTCAGAAAAAAGTTGCCGATGGGGAAGTTGTTAAGATTGGAAGAGGACTTTTTGAAGGTAATGAGAGTGAGAAAATATAAATTTAATTTTAAATAGATTGTTATGAATTTTTTAGTATTTCTACAGGCTGCAGAAGGTACTGCAAAACAAGGAGGTAATTATACCTTTTTGATTATGATTCTTTTAATTTTTGTTGTTATGTGGTTCTTAATGATTCGTCCGCAACAGAAGAAACAAAAAGAATTGGTTAAATTTAGAGAGTCCCTTAAAAGGGGTGATAAGATTGTTACTGTAGGTGGAATTTATGGTACAGTACAAGAGGTTAAAGAGAATACTTTGTTGATTGAAATTGACAATAATGTTAAAATCCGTGTTGATAAAGCATCGGTTGTAAGAGACTTTAGCGAAGCGCAACAACAGTAAATGTCCAGAATAGGCAAAATAGGTTTTGTTAAAAGATTTGGGAGAGATTGGATGGTATTACTGTTATCTCTCCTTTTAGCTTTTTTTGTCTGGTTCATACATAATATGTCGTCGGACTATGTTGTATATATGCAATACCGACTGAATGTAAAAACAAACATAGCAGGCTATTCACCATATTCCACTGCTAATGAAACATTAATTGTTAAGGGTAAAGCGCAGGGATTTTATATCCTTAAAGAGCGTGATTTTAAAAAGACACCATCCGATCTTCTTTTATCTGTTGATGCTGAATTATTTAAGAAACTTTCTGGGGAGAAAGATGTTTTCTATTTAAATGCTGAAGATTTGGAAGAAAATTTATCTGCAACATTAGGAGGGCATTTCGTAATCGACAATATCGAATCGGGTATGCTTACTTTTTATTTTTCTAAACAGGACTATAAGCGGCTTCCGATAGTAGCAAGAACCTCACTTACATATAAAAATCAATATATGTTGGCTTCTGATATCGTCCTTGACCCCGATTCAGTCACGGTATATGGCAGTAAAGAGAAATTGGAACAAATTGAAAATGTAAGCACAAAAACTATTGTGTTTGATGGTTTGAGTAAATCTATAAGAGGTATAGTGCAACCTGAATCATTGGAGAACATGCGAATTTCGGAAGAAAAAATAAAATATTTTATTAAGGTTGATAGGTATGTGGAATATACTAGAAAAATGATGCTTTCTACTATCAATCTGCCGCCTAATAAGAATCTGATACTGTTACCATCTCAAATTACTATAAAATACAGAACACCATTTAATTCAAAAGCTTCTATTTACGGTAATGATATCTCCGTTGATATCGATTATAATGATTTTATAAAATCCAAAAGTTCTAAAGTCGTTCCTATATTCAATAGCAACGGGCTTACAATTTATTCATATGAAATAGATCCCCCTGTTATTGAGTGCATATTAACAGAAATCAATTGATGAAAAAAAAGGTATTATCTTGTACGGGAGGTATTGGGAGTGGAAAATCCTATGTAATCAAAGTTTTTAATGCTCTTGATATTCCTTCCTATGATTGTGATCAAAGGGCTAAAGATTTGTATAATGAGGATAAGGAACTTCTTGCAGATGTAGTAAGGCTTGTAGGTGAAGATGTGCTTTTGAACGGTGTTTTGCAGCGAAATAGAATGGCACAAAAAATCTTTAGTGATAAAGAATTGATATATAAGGTTGAAGACCTTGTTCATCCTGCTGTATTGAAAGATTTTTTCAGGTGGAAGGATAAACAAAATAAAGAAATTGTTATTTTTGAATCAGCAATTTTTTTAGAAAAGCCTATTATGGCTTCTCTTGCTGATAAAACTCTAACAATATCTATTCCGGTTGATGTCAGAATAGAAAGGGTAATGAAGAGAGACGGACTGACCAGAGAGCAGGTAGTTGATAGAATAAACAATCAGTGGAGCGATTGGCAGCGGGAAGAAAAAGCGGATTATGTTATTTATACAAATGATAGAGATGCAATATTACCTAAGGTAATGCAGATTATAAAAGAAATGAAAGATGGGATATAGAAAATGGTTGGGTGGCGTGCTTGGATGGGTTGTTTTGGGTCCTATTGGTGCACTGATCGGTTTTACTGTTGGGGCGGCGGCTGATATTGGGCAATCTGCTACAGATGAAAAAGGTAGGCCCTCTTCAGCGGGATCACTAAAATGGACCGGACAACGTAACAGTTTTCTTGTCAGTTTTCTTGTGTTTTCTGCTGCAATTATCAAAGCAGACGGTAAGTTTTTGAAATCGGAATTGGACTATGTTAAGGATTTTATAAGGAGATCTTTTGGAGAGCAGGCTGTACCGGAGGCTATGGATATTTTGAAGGGGCTTAAAGATAAGGAAATAAATATTTATGAAGTAGGTGGACAGATAAAACAGTATATGAACTATTCTCAAAGGATGCAATTGCTTCATTATCTTGTAGGTCTGGCACAATGTGATGGGGATGTATGCTCGGATGAGTTAAAAATGTTGCGTGAAATAGCCGCTGCAATTGGCGTCAATACATCTGATAGTGAGTCTATATTTTCTATGTTTGGACAAAACCTAGAATCAGCATACAGTGTTCTTGAAATTGATAAAAATGCAAATGATGATCAGGTAAAAAGAGCTTATAAAAGACTTGCCATAAAGCATCACCCTGATAAAGTAGCCTCTTTGGGACCTGATGTTCAAAAGGCGGCTGAAGAAAAATTCAAGAAAATTCAGATGGCATACGAAAAAATTAAAAAGGAACGTGGCATTGTTTAATGCTGGCATTTATAAGAAAAATATAATTCAATAATAAAATGAAGACAGATTTAAAGAAAGTTTTATCGGTATCAGGACAACCGGGGTTGTTTTTATACCTTTCA
>Ga0265297_10002216_pt1 | contig 40842 bp, 55 predicted proteins | sample Munlanlwell13791_FD_192502 | JGI IMG/M metagenome (GOLD analysis project Ga0265297, IMG submission 192502) | Leachate microbial communities from a municipal landfill in Southern Ontario, Canada - Leachate well 137-91 | ecosystem: Engineered > Solid waste > Landfill > Unclassified | place... | reverse complement strand
GTTTCCGAGGGGAGGGTTCTGGACTTTTAATCCCCCCCTCCCCTTGCCTGTTCAGCCGCGGCTTCGACGCTGGGCGCGCAGGCGTTCGGCCAGGCTCTTGGCGTCGTGGTGCTCATCACACAGGCCCTGCGTGTTGTCGGGCGTATCGGTTCCGCCTTCAGCCAGTGGCTTGGTGTGATCGCGCTGGGTGGCCAGCTTCACCAACCCCAAGGCCTTGCACTCCACACACAGCGGATCACGCTGGAACAGTTCAGCCCGCATGCGTTGCAGCTTGCGGCCGGTGATGCGCTTGGTGGCCGTGGGCTTGCGCACCCAGGCTTCGGCCTTGTGCGCTTCACAGCGGCCTGTGCCATCTCGAACCAGCCTGCCGCAGCCTGGGTGGCCGCATGGCTTTGGTGCTGAGACGGGCATGGGTTGATGGTGGTTACTGTTCGGGTGTAGTGCCTCACCTTGGGCGCACAGCAACCGGGCAAGGTCTCATGTTTCACTGTTACCCAGGCGGGCAGCTCCACCATCAGGGCAGCAGCTCGGGCTACCTTCACCGCGTCCTAAGCGCTTGTCGGGGCAAGGTCTGCTTGCCACTGTGATGCTCGTCCCGTGGGGCAATGGATCGTGTCCACGCCAGATCCAGTCATGCGAGCCGCTGGCCTGATGGCACCAAAAAAAAACCCAGCAGGGGGTGCAATCCTGCTGGGTGGGCGGTTCGCGGTTGTATCCGGGGACACGCTCGCTGCAGCTTGCCTGAAATGTAGGGTATTCGTCTATGTCGTGAAACTCTTTTTTGCACGCTCTGCGGCCAGCTCGGCATCATCCGCCAGCTGGCGCAGGTAGGTGGCGATGTGCAGGTCGGCCGCGGCCAGGTTGGCGTGCACGGTGCTGATGGCGCGGCACAGTCGGCGAGCGCACTCGGGCACACCTGTGTCTTCCAGGTAGATCAGCTCCAGCGTGCGGTGCAGGTGCGGGTGTGGCCCCAGCAGCGACTGCACGGCCTTGTCGGTCTTGCCGGCTTCCACGTCGTCCACCGGTATGCTGGTGTCACGGTAGCCGCCACCGTCCACTGCCATGCGCAGGAAGGCGGCCTGGCTGTAGAAGCCCAGGCCGTTGCCCTTCTCGCGGCTCTTCCAGCGTGCCCAGTTGTCCAACCGCTGCTTGACCCATTCAACGCGCGCCATCGTTGCCACCCTTCTGCGCCTCTGGCGCCCACATGATCAGGAAGGTGCAGCCGAACTGCACCATGATGCGCGCCACCTCATCGCTCACGCCCGGCAGGTCGAATGGCGTGCCAGCCACCAGACCACGCTCCACCGCGTAGAACTTGTTGGGCACGCCCTTCAGTCCAGCGCGCACAAAGGCGTAGGCATCGTTTCCGATCAGCCCGGCCTTTTCGGTGATCGCCTTGTAGGTCTCTGGCATCTGGGTTCTGATGGTCTGGGTGTCCATGGTGTCCAAGGTTTTCTATAGAGAGAATGGGTACAGGTACAAGGGCTCGCGAGCGCGCGCTGGTGTGTGCGCACCGCCGTGCACGCCCGCCCGCTGGTCAATGAAGGTGTACACAGTGTTCAGACCATGCAGCAGCTCGGACCCAGCTTTCAGAGGGATAGAGCAGCCCATGCCCTCCCTGCGGGAGGCTGGACACCATGGACACTTGGACACTACGTCATGGGCCCATGCACCGATGTCCCCGCTACCGCACCACAATGCGGGCGTGAAAGCCCGTCTACAGCGCTGCCAATCTTGCGTCTGGCGCTGTGTGTGAAGCGGCGCGATTCGTGCGCCGTGACCCGGTAGGGGTCAGAACGGTGCGTCATCGGCTTCCTGTTCCAGGTACGCCGCGGCCGGGGTGGCCGACGGCGTGGTGTTTTGGGTGGCGGCTGGCGCCTTTTCTATGTCGTCGTCTGGCAGGTCCAGCGGCCAGTCCTTGGGCCTGCTGTAGCCATGGGCCCGCACGCCGTTGATCTGTTTCTTGCCGTACTCCCATCCCTCGCTGTCGAGCCAGCTGCGGATCTGCCCGTCCAGCGCGGCGCTGCTCTTGCCCGCGTCCACATGCAAGGCCTCGTTCAGCTGCTTGATGGTCACGAACTGGGTCAGCTCGTTCACCACCGCGCCGATGCCCGCTGCCGCAGAGGGGCGTGTCAGCACCTCGAGCAGCGCGCTCATCACCGTGCTTTCCACCAGGCGCTTGTCCTGCATGGGCACGAACAGCCGCTCTTCCTCTTCGGGCAGGGGGTAGAACCGCGCGCCCTCCAGGTAGGCCGCAAAGGCTTCGGCCAGCAGCTGGTCGCGGTACTTCTGCAGCCACTCGATCTTGATGCGGTTCTTCACCGGCACCGGCCACCAGCGCCGGTTGCCAGTGCGGTCTCGCAGCCAGTGCTTTTCGTTTGTGGTGCCACCCAGCACACACTGGCGAGGGTAGGCCTCCACCACCCGGCCATAGCTGGGCCGGTACCGGTCCACCTCGGCGCTGATGAAGGCCTTGATCAGGTTGATGTCCGACTTGCTGAACGCGGCCAGCTCGGCGATCTCATAGACCCACAGGCCCTGCACCTGTTCCTGGCCGTCCTTGCCGCGGCCCACGTCGAAGTGCGTGTCGCTGAACCACTGCTTGCTCGCCAGCACCTTGAACAGCGTGCTCTTCATCAGCCCGCCCTTGCCTTCCAGCACCATGCAGTAGTCGAACTTGCAGCCCGGGTTCATCACCCGGTTCACCATGCCCAGCAGGAAGAAGCGGCCCACCAGGCACAGGTACTCGTGCACGCGAGGTGGCAGCAGCGCCTCGCCCGTCTTGGGGTCCATCTCACCGACCACCCAGGCCAGCCACTTGTCCATCCGTTTGGTGCCGTCCCACACCTGGCCTTCGTGCAGGCCCTGCAGGTACTCCTGCACCGGGTGGCTCTCGTTCTGGTGGGCCACCGTCTCGATGGCCTCGCTCAGCGCCGCGCGGCTGATGCTGGGCAGGCCATAGGTCACGCTCAGGTAGCGGCCCAGCAGCAGGTCGGTGGCGCCCGTCATGGGGCCGGCCGGGATGTTGCTGCCCGGCAGCGGGCGGCGCAGGTCGATGTTGTTGGTGAGCTTGTTCACCGCCACCATGCCAGAGAGGTTGATGTCGTTCTCCAGCGCGGCGATCACCAGCTCGCGGCTCACCATCCAGAAGTGCTTGCGCCGGTTCCAGAACGGCTGCAGCCACTCAGGCCCGCGCAGTCCTGAACCACCGTCCCAAGCGTCAGCGGGGGGATCGCGATTTTCGGGTGGCGGCTCTGGTGGCTGGCCACCGCCAGTTGCACCATGCCCGACGCCCTCTGTCATGCTTGCATCGGCCGCCAGCATGTGCGCCTGGGCAAAGAAGGCCATCACGCGTTCGAAGTCCCACCCGTCGGTGTTGATCGCGTCGCCGCAGTCCCAGCCGTCCACCACCATGCCCGGGGGCGGCACCACGAGCATCTGCACGTAGCAGGCGTGTGCATCGCGCAGGTGCGCACCAATGCCCAGCATCGCCTTCATGCCCGGCTGCTTCTCGTAGGGAAGGAAGGGCTTGCCTTCGGCCAGGATCTCCTGCGCCAGCGGATCCGGGTTCGCTTCCTTCTCGACCCGGCTCAGCGGCTCGCGCTTGCTGTCACAGTCCGGCCACAAGATCACCGAGCACCCGGCCAGCACAGACCAGTCCGCCTTCTCCCAGGCCTTGCAGCCGCCCGGCCAGCTGGCCACGCAGTAGGTGCCTGGCGCGCTACCGTCCAGCAGCGCCTGCAAAGCGTCGCCCTTCTTTTCGCCCTCCACCAGCACCACCGTGCGCCCCTCGGGCAGCGTGTGGCCCGGCAGGTACAGCGGGCGGGGTTCGTCAAACTGTTTCCAGTGCCACTTGGCTGCGCCGTCGCGTGCGCTCAGGCACCAGGTGCGGGGCAGCGTGTCCTTGCCGCCGTCGCTGGTGCGAAAGCGCACCACGTAGCCATGCAGATCCGCACCGTGCCGGTATTCGGCCACGTGCTCGATGTCTTTTTCTTCGCGGAACTGGTGCTTGAAGTTCACCGGCGGCGCACCGGCCGGTACCGGGCGCACCGTCTTCCAGCCTTCGTCCACCCGCGGCGCCTTGGGCGCGGCCGGAGGGGGTATGGGGCGCTCGGGCTTCACATGCTCGGTGCTGTGCTGCACCCCGGCCACGTCTTCAAGCCCTTCGTCACGCGCCACCTGCACCGCAGCCTTGCCTGGTGTCAATCCGTGGATCTCGGCGTACAGGCTGATCAGGTCACCGCCCTGCAGGCCCTCGTTGAAGTCGCCCCACTTGCCCGTGACAAGGTTGACACAACAGCTGCCGCCGGGCTCGCCGCGCACAGAGCCACATACCCACTCAGGCCCTCGCTTCACACCACCCGGCAACCATGCTGGAACGATGTGCTCAGCCCGTGCCAGCAGCGCCTCAGCCAGCGCTTCAAAACGAATGGGGGGCAGCTGGCCCCTCCCGGTGTTGGAGTTGTTGGATTGCACCCTGAAAACCTTGCTTGTTGCGTCTGCTGTTCGTTGTTGTTCTGGTGGGGTGGCGCCGTTCAGCGCCAGGCGCTGCTCAGCACCTGCCCCAGATCCACAAAGCCCGCGCCCGTGGTCTCTTCCTCGGGCGGCGCGTACTCCGCCACCGGGCGGTTTCGGTAGTCCACCCGGCGCGTGCGTGCAATGCGCACATGCCCGCCGCGCTTCATGTTGTCCAGCGTGCGGCGCGCCACCAGCTCGCCCACCTGCGTGTGGGCCGTCAGCTCCGCCAGCGTCGGGCCACGCTCAGGCAGCGCCAGCTCGTGCACCGCCTGCAGCAACACAGCCCGGATCTCGCCCACTGGCCTCATACGCGCACCCCCAGCAGTCGGCGGGCAGCGGCCAGGTCTTCGCGCAGCTCGCGGTTCTCGCGCTCCAGCGCGCTCTCGCGGCGGCGCAGGCTGTGCAAGTCATAGCCACGCTGATGCAGCATCCACAGCACCGGCGCATCGTTCCCGCACCGGTCCATCAGCGCCGCAAACTTGGCCCACTGCACACCCTCGGTACCGCTCTGCCAGCGGCTGAACTGCGCCTTGTCCACCCCCAGCTCCTGCTGCAGCGCCTTGTCCAGGTTGAAGCCACCCAGCTCGGCACACAGCTCAATCGCCGCACCCAGGCTCTGCTTGCGCATCACCTCTTCGGGGCGCACATCGACGGGCAGTGAAATCTGTTGGTTCATGCAGCCTCGCAACTTAGTTGAGAGCAGTTGAGGACCTTGGACGGCCCAAAAAAAAGAGACTGGAGGCATGGAAACAAACCACACCACCAGCCTCACGCACAGCAGCCCACAAGAGGGCGGGCCGGCCCAGCCCGATACGATGGGAGCTCTCACACAACCCACGAACCGAAAGGGACCGACCCATGAAAACAAGGAAGCTCACGCACGACCAGCTGGAGGCCGCATTCAAGACTGCGTTGCGCGGCATGGCACGGCTGCAGGTGAGGCAGGACATGATGGAATGCACCATCTGTGCGCTGATCGTGGAGAGCCCGCCGCTGCACCCGCTCATCTGGCGAGCCCTGCATACAGCGAAACAAGACATGGAATCCCGATCGGCTCAAGCCAGACAGGAGAACCCGCCGGAGATCGACGCCGACGCCATGGCCTTGTGGAATGTGCTGATAGCTGCCTGCGCACCGCCAGCACAGAACGCGCCCGGGAACTGACTTTTCCGCTACGCATTCGCCACCCCCTGCTCTGCGGCCTGCGCGGCTGGCGCGTCGTTGGCTGCTGGCGTGGTGGCCAGCTCGGGCCAGATGCGTGCCCAGTCAGCTGGGAACATCTGTTGCCGGGTGACGGCGCCCTCGGTGAACTGCTCGATAGCCGCACCGTGGCCAATAGGGATAGGCTTTCGACCATCAGCCATCGCACTGACGAACGAAGGAGGGACGCTGAGGTGCTTGGCGAGGCGTCCGCCACGCCCATACTCGTCAGCCAACCATGACTTAAGGATTTCCATGGAGCACATTGTATCCACGGGATATGTAAATGCAATATCCCAGGGGAAATTCTTTTTTATCCCATGGGATGGCCCAATTCAGCGCATGCAAACCGTTCAAGAAACCAGACGGCAGCGCGTCGGAATGCTGAAGAAAAAGTATGTGAAGTGGTCCGCACTCAACGATGCGCTTGGATGGGAAAAAACCAACACCAGGCTTTCACAGATCCACAGCGGGACGCTGCGCAGCGACAGAGGAACGCCCTACACCATGGGCGATGACACTGCGCGAGAAATTGAACAAAAGCTTCAGCTGCCAGATGGCTGGATGGACACCCCACCGAGCTACGCCGAACTGCACGGCACCTCCGACCCCATGAGCAAAATGAATGAACTCATGACCGCCATGGAGCCTGAGATGCAGTACCAGGCTGTACGGCTAGTTGGTGCGCTTGCTGAACCAACCCAGGCCAATGGCACCAGCGGCCAACACTGACCAGTTTCTCAACACCAGTCCAGGGAGGATTGACCCATGAGATCTTTTATCTACCTCATGCCACTGCTAGGCTCCATCGCTGGAACGCTGGAGCTGCTGTGGACCGCGATTGCCGCAACCACTGCACCGCAACAGGCCGCCGGATACGCCATGGCCTGCGCTCTTGCCGTGGTGCCCTACGTGTTTTCCCGCGCCATCGACCTGGCCCGCGACGAGAACGAGAGCCACCAGAACCGCCAGAGCACCGCGCTGGAAAAGTTGGCCAGCCGCCTGGCACCGGATCAAAGGTGAGCCATGGCATCCCCACTCGACTCACAAACCCTTGAAATCCCCTGCCCTCACTGCGGCCACAAGTTGCGCGAGACCATCGGAAAACTCCAGACGAACCCGAAGCTCACCTGCAGAGCCTGCCAAAGTGTGATCGCCATCAACGCAACGGATCTGCGCCGCAAGATCGCCAGCGTCGAGAAGCAGCTGGCGGACTTCGCTCGAAAGATCGGCCGCCTGGGCAAGTAAATCCAGATCCTCCTGTAGCTGAACGACATCTGCCAGCACCACCACACCGCCCACGGGCGGTTTTTTTTCGTCCTGAATTTTCATCTCAACCCCTTGTGACGCCGGGAAAACCCCGGCGGGTTGGATTTTTGCATAAAACTTATCCGTGGGATATTGACAATACGTATCCATGGGATAAATAATGCCCTCACCGACACACACCGGAGAGAGCAGATGGCACAGCAACACACCACCCCAGCCGCAGGAAGCGCTTACAAAAAGCCCGCCCTCTTCCTGCTCTACCCCATCCTGTTTGTAGAAGCCGTCCAGGCCATGGATAGCCTTCAAAGGCAGGCCAACAGCGAGTGGAAACGCTGCAACTGGAGGGACACCTCGAAGAGCAAGGCCCTGATGCTGGGGGTGTACGCAATCAACGACCGTGCCGAAGACTATGCACGCCAGGCCAGAGCCGGCGGCTCCCTGCTGCTGTGCTGGTCCGGCTCGAAGGTAGTGCAACTGCGCGAGCAGGTGTTCGCATGAGCGCCTACCGCCAGAACTACATCCCGCCGCACCAGCGGGCCCATGCCTTTGCCCCCGGCGCCATCGAGCACCACATCCACAGCCGCGCCCACCAGCGCCGCGCCCTGCTGCGCTGGCTCAAGCGCGCCGCCCTCGCTATGGCCCTGGGCGCTCTGCTCGTGGCCACCGTGTCCACCCTCGGAGCATGACCATGATCACCAACCCCGCCAACCAATCTCACCACACCCCCACCATTCAAGGCTGGATCACACCACCGCGCAACCTGCACCATGGCCTCGCCAGTGAAGGCCACGCCAGCGCCGTCAACGTGCTGCGCATGGTCAACACCCGCCACCAGCACCAGGCCAGTGAGCCCGTGCCGTTCAAGGCCACGCCCACGCTGCGCAGCATCAAGACATCCCGCGCCTACACCGGCTGCAGGCCCGGCCTGTGCGAAAGCCGCCCCAACTGCGCCGACACCGCCTGCCAGGGCCACCCGCTGCAGATGGTCCAAGGGGAGCCTGACGATGGCTTCGATGTGCCCGCCAGCGAGCGCGACCCAGTGCTCGCCCTCAAGTTCTGGGTGTCATACATCGCCTTCATCGTCGTCAGCATCTCCGGCGCCGTGTACTGGTTCACACGCTGAGCCACTGAGCCCACCGCCATGGCCCGCGCCACCAATCGCCCAGAACTGGCCGTGACCGACCGCCACCGCGCTGCTGCCTTCGAGGCCATGCACTGGACCGGCTGGACGTTCGACGCCGCCATGGCAGACCCTGTGCGATCGCGCATCGTCAACCTGCGCGCCCGCCAGATCTGCAATGCCGAAGCCGTGTGGCTGCGCCGGCACGTGGTGCGCCCACTGATGCGCCAGATCCGCCCCGCGCTGGAAGACCTGGTGCCGCGCCTCATGCCCGCCATCAGCGGCCATGTCACCGACTGCAAGCGCGCCGCCGCCGGCGACCGCGACGACTGACCCCCTCACCAACCCACCGCAACCCAATGGAGACGCCACCCATGGCCACCGTCCACCTCACCCTGACCGACACGCCCACCGGCGGTGTCGAAGTCCACACCGACTTCGTGCCCGCCATCGGCGCGCCCTGCAGCAAAGCCCAGGCGGCGGCGCTGGAGATCTTCAACCGCACCCGCCGCGACTGGGGAATGACCGGCATCGAGGTCGTGCACGTCAACCAACTGCCCCTGGAACTGCCAGCATGACCACCAACCCACCCGTGTACATCCCTCGCACCGGCTCGCTTGCCGACCGCGTGCTCGACTACTTCCGCCAGTGCCCTGACGAAGAACTCAGCCAGGCCGACGTGGCCGCCAAGTTCGACGCACAGCGCTCCAGCGTCGGCAGCTGCCTCAAGCCTACGGTGGACGCCGGCCTGCTGGCCTGGGGCCACAACAGCGAACTGGAGTACGTCTACACCCTGCCCGGCAAGCCCGCAGCCCGGTCCGCTGTCACTCCGGCCGCCACGCGGATCTCGCTCGCTGACGCGCTGGGCAACAGCGAAGACCTGGGCAGGGCCATGGCTACTGCCGCAGCCAAACACACACCCGCACGCGGCCGCACCAAGCTGCCGCCGTCCGCGCTCGACTTCAGTACCCTGCAGGTTGATCACGGCATGCCACTCACGGGCAAATCCCACGGCACAGCCGGCACATCCAAGTGGGCGCCTCTGTTCGCCAAGCTCACCGAGCCCGACACCTCGGTCGAATTCCCCGCCACCTGGAAGAGCGCCGTGGCCGCCCAGGCCACCAAGCTCAATGTGGCCCACAAGAAAGCCGGCAACCCCACCGAATACAAGGTGCGCATCACCGAGCCCGGCAAGGCGCGGATCTGGAGGCTGGCATGAGCTTCAAAGAATCCCCCCACCACCAACCAACGGAGATCCACATGACCACAGCCATCACCCCACCCGCACCGCTCGCCAACTGGCCCGAGCAGGGAGGCACCTACATCGGCATCAAGGCCACGCCCGACGGCAAGGCCTACCACGTGGTGGCCGCCATCGGGGAGCACGAGCTGGAAGACCAGACCTGGGGCGAATACGGAAAGCGCATCGAGGGCGCTGACAGCTACCACGACGGCCGCTCCAACACCGAAGCCATGGCCGCTGCCGGCAGTGCGCTGGCCCAGAAGATTCTGGCGCTGGACATTGCAGGCCACACCGACTGGGCGCTTCCCAGCCAGGCCGACGGCCACCTGCTGGCAGCCAACGCCAAGCACCTGATGAACCAGGAAGACTGGTACTGGCTCAGCACGCAGTACTCGGCCAGCTACGCCTGGGGCCAGGACTTCGGCTACGGCGACCAGGACCACGACTTCAAGGACTGTGAGTTCCGAGCCGTTCCCGTCCGCTGCATTCAGATCGTCTGACCTTCGATCCTTTGTTCCTTTTTTTTTGATCACCACCATGTCCGCCATCACCATACCCATTGAATTTGAACTCTCCCAGCGATCGCGCGCCGTCATGGAGGCGCTGAGCCTCGTACTCGGCCCGCAGTTTGTCTCAACCGACGAACAGACCGCCGCCGACACCATTCACCAGCCGCTCTCCGCACCCGTGGTCCCGGGTGCCTGGTGGCCAGAGCACGACGCCTGGTATGCCGGCCTGCAGATGACGCCGGGCGGCCGTTTCTGGCACGTCCTGGTGCCCAAGGCCCACATCGACGCGCTGAAGGACGTGAAGTGGGGCGGCTACGGCACGCTGATCGAAGGCGCGAACGACGCCTACGACGGCCTGGCCAACACCGCCACCATGGCCTCCGCTGGGCTGGATCTGCCCCAGCGATTGCGGGCGCTGGGCGATGAGCTGTATCTCCCATCGCGCACCGAAGCCCTGCTGATGTTCACCACGCTCAAAAGCCAGATCGGCGAAGGCGTTATCTGGACCAGCACGCAGTACTCGGCCGGCGGCGCCTGGTCCCAGGACTTCAACTACGGCGACCAGTACACCCTCAACAAGGACTGTGAGTTCCGAGCCGTTCCCGTCCGCAGATTGTTCCTTTGATCCTTTGAACCTCTGAGCGAAACAGCATCATGGCCATGCACACCCAGCTGCCCATCCATAAAACGGGCAGCGACCTCCTTGGAATCGCCACTGTGATCCTGGTCAAGATGAACCGGGACTACAAGCGCACTGTGGGCGAGAAGATCGTCGCCAACTGCGCCGACATGCTCAACCTGATGGCGCTGGCGAATGCCACGCGCGGCAGGCAGAGGGCCGACCACCTGCGCGGCATCCTGGCGCACCAGCGCGCGGCCACCATGTGGTTGCGTGTGGCGCTGGACCTGAAGGCGGTTGCGCCATCGCACTGGGGCAAGGCCATCCAGATGCTGGAGAGCGTCAGCAAGCAGGCCACAGGCTGGCTTGCCAAAACCACCGCACCGGCGCCTGCAGCATGACGAGCAAGCTCCTCATGCCCGTGCGCCTTGATCTGAATCTGGTCGCGCCCCTGGCCCACAAGGCCACGGACATGCACATCACGGACACCGCAGCGCCCGCGCTGGCCCGGTCCGGTGCAGTTACCCCACCGATCGGCCACGCAGGCCTTCCCTGGGGTGACGTGGATCGCGCGAACCGACGCAGTACTCGGCCAACAACGCCTGGTACCAGAACTTCAACAACGGCAACCAGAACACCAACAACAAGGACTGTGAGTTCCGAGCCGTTCCCGTCCGCAGATTCAGAACCCTACGCCTTCACCGACCTGGTGCAGGCCTACATCGACTGCCGCAGGCACAAGCGCGGCACAGCCAGCGCCCAGCGCTTTGAAGCCCACCTGGAGCGCAACCTGGTCGACCTGCACGCCGATCTGTGCAGCGGCCAGTACCGCCCCGGCCGATCCATCTGTTTCGTCATCACGCGGCCCAAGGTGCGCGAGGTGTGGGCCGCCGACTTCCGCGATCGCATCGTCCACCACCTGCTCTACAACCACATCGCTCCGCGCTTCATTGCCCGGTTCGACGCCGGCAGCAGCGCCTGCATCCCCGGCCGCGGCACGCTCTACGCGGCCCAGCGCGTGGAGGCTGGTGTGCGCTCCGTTTCACAGAACTGGAGCCGCCCAGCGTGGTACCTCAAGATGGACCTCGCCAACTTCTTCGTGGCGATCGACAAGCACGTGCTGCTGGCCCAGCTGGCGCGCCACGTCAACGAACCCTGGTGGCTGCAGCTGACCGAGACCGTGCTGATGCACGATCCGCGCACCGACGTGGATGTGCGCGGCGGCGCTGCACTGCTGGCCCGCGTGCCACCGCACAAGAGCCTGTTCAATGCCCCGGCCGACACCGGCCTGCCCATCGGAAACCTGAGCAGCCAGTTCTTCGCCAACGTGCACCTGAACGAGCTGGACCAGTTCGCCAAGCACCAGCTGCGCGCTCGGCACTACACCCGGTACGTGGACGACTTCGTGCTGCTGCACGAGAGCCCGCAGTGGCTCAACGCCGCCAGGGAGCGCATCGAGGCGTGGCTACCCGAGCACCTGGGCGCGCACGTGAACCCGCGCAAGACCATCCTGCAGCCTGTGGCTCGCGGCGTGGACATGGTGGGCCAGGTCATCAGCCCATGGCGCCGTGTCACCCGCCGCCACACGCTGCACCAGGCGCTGGTCCGGCTGGACGCAACGCCGGCTGACCAGCTGTTCGAAACCGGCAACAGCTACCTCGGCCTGGTGCGACAGGCTAGCCACAGCCACACCGATCAGGCGCACATCGCCAGCATCCTACTCGCCCGCGGCCATGCCGTGTCGGGCGACCTCAGTAAAGCCTTCCGGAGACCCCAATGACCACCACCACCGAAACCTTCGCCCACCTCCCCCTGGCCCACATCGTGGCCAGCCTCACCAACCCGCGCAAGACCTTCAACCCCGAGCGCCTGGCCGAGCTGGCCGAGAGCATCCGCGCCAGTGGCGTGCACCAGCCCGTGCTCGTGCGCCCGCTTCCCGCCCACCGTGTGGCCGACACGGCCTACATGGACCCGCGCCCGACCTTCGAGCTCGTGAGCGGCGAGCGCCGCCTGCGCGCCAGCATCATGGCTGAAATGGACAGCGTGCCCGCCATGGTCCGCGCGCTAACAGACGACCAGGTGCTCGACATCCAGCTCGTAGAGAACCTGCAGCGCGACGACCTGCAGCCGCTCGAAGAGGCCGAAGGCTACAGCCACCTCATGGCCCACCACGACCCGGCCCTCACGGCCGACGACGTGGCCCAGCGCATCGGCAAAAGCCGCAGCTACGTCTACGCCCGCCTCAAGCTGCTGGACCTGTGCCCCGAAGCCCGCGAAGCCCTGCGCCAGAGCCACATCAACGCCGCCGTGGCCCTGCTCATCGCCCGCATCCCCAGCCACACCGTGCAGGCCCAGGCGCTCGGCAACGTCAACAACCCCATGACCGGCCAGGCCCTCAGCGTGCGCGACGCCAGCGCCCTCATCCAGCGCCAGTACATGCTGCGCCTGACCGAGGCCAGGTTCAAGATCACCGACGCCACCCTCGTGCCCATCGCCGGCAGCTGCCGCCAGTGTCCCAAGCGCACCGGGGCCGACCCAGACCTCTTTGCCGATGTGCCCGGCGCTGACGTGTGCACCGACGTGGCCTGCTTCCGAGCCAAAGAGCAAGCCCACATCGACGCCATGCTCCAGGCTGCGGTAGACAGCGGCGCCGTTGTGATCGCAGGGCGCGAAGCCCAGCAGATCACCCTGCATACAGCAGACGGCCGGCTCGACGGCTACCTCCGCCTGGACGACAAGCGCGACTCCCCATCCAAGGGCCAGACGCTGCGCCAGATCATCGGCCCGCTGATGGAGGCCGAAGGCATGCAGCCCACCCTGATTGCAATGCCCGACCACGACCCCGTGGCCGCCATCACCACAACCGATGCCACCCGCCTGCTGGCGCTGCACCAGCGCGCCGAAGAAAAAGCGCAGCTCAAGACCAAGACCCGCAGCAACAGCAAGGCCAGCGCCGAGGCCGCCTCCGAGCTGCAGAAACAGCAAGACCACGAACACTTCAACGGCGCCTGGCGCTGGCGCGTGCTGGAGCGCGCGTGGGGCAAGATCAGCGGCATTGAAGAGAGCATGTACAGCCTGCCAGAGGCCGTCATCCGCCAGCTGGCCCGCGATCACCTGCCCAAGCAAAAGGAACAGACTGCCCGCCTGTGCGATCTGCTGCAGCTCGGTAAGGTGGGCCAGGCCCAGGCGCTGGTGGAATGGGTGAACAACCACCCAGACCCCGACCGAGCCCTCGCCCTGCTGCTGCTGTTTGAAGCCGCCACCAACTGGCAGGCCCCACTCACATCCGGACCGTTGTTCATGGTGGCCATTGCCGAAGACAAGCGCGTCGAGCTCGACATCGACGCAATCCGTGACGAAGTGCAAGCCGAGCACACTGCTGCCATCCAGGCACGCACTAAAGTGCAGCCCGGCGCAACTTGCACCGGATCGCAAACACCCGATGCACCCCTTCCCTCTGCTGCGCAAGCTGGTGGGGTGCGGGGTGGAAAAGCCAAAAAAAGCCCAGCTGCGCCCGCGCCGAAAAAGCCCAAGACCAGCGCCCGGGAAGCAATGCAAGGCATCGCTGCCGCGATGCAAGGCCAGGGGGAAGAAGGCGGGGCCGACTCCGGCCCCTCGGGTACCGAACCAGACGGCGCAAGCGCCGTGGGGGAGGAAGGTCGGGCGACTTCGCCCGACGCTGGCGCCGCGGAGCTGTTCCCTCTGAAGGTCGGATCACGGGTGCTGGTCAAGTCCATCAAGGTCCATGGCGTCGTCACATCCAACGACGTGTGGGGCATCAAGGTGCTGCTGCACGGCTCCACCGGCGACGCCAGCTTCACCCGCGATGAACTGATCCACCTGGTGGATGAGGTGGCGTGGCCTTTCCCGCAGGTGGCCGCATGACAGAGCGCCCCATCCTCTTCAGTGCGCCGATGGTGCGTGCCCTGCTGGCCGGCACGAAGACGCAGACACGGCGGATATTGGCGGCTGCGCGCCTTTCACATGTACAGATCGAAGAAAACGACGACGGCAAGCCATGGCCGTGGATGTACGACGGCGAGCGCGATGCAGACCACTGGTTTTCATGCCACCTTGGGAAGCCCGGAGACCGGCTGTGGGTGCGGGAAGCCTGGCGAACTGTGGCCGAGATGGACCCGATCCCACCCCGACTTCTCACGCCGGCACACCGCATCTGGTTTGAAGCTGACAGGCCACACCAGACCGGGCACGGACGCCTGCGCGCCAGCATGCACATGCCTCGAAGGTTCAGTCGCATCACGCTGGAAGTCACAGGCGTGCGCGTCGAGCGGCTGCAGGACATCAGCGACGCCGATGCCATTGCCGAGGGATTGGATGTGCTTGCTGGCGTGGGAGCCATCTACGGCATCAAGGGCACGACGAACTGGAGCGATGACCCGCGCCAAGCCTATCGCAGCCTGTGGGAGTCCATCAACGGCCCCGATAGCTGGGCCGCCAACCCATGGGTGTGGGTGGTCGAGTTCAAGCGCGTGAAGGCGGCAGCATGACCCGCAAGACCTCCACCTACGCCCGCAAGCGCGCCCAAGGTCGCACCCCGCGGCGCGGCAACGGCCTGCAGACCAACAACCTGCTCAACACCCCGCTCACGCCGGCCGAGATCGACACCCTCATGCGCGAGCCGCGCAAGGCCATGGAGGCGGCGCGCGCCGGCCGTATCACCTACAACGACCTCGTGTCGCTCAGCAGCGCCATGCACAAAGGCCGGGCCATTGAGGACGCCCGCGTCATCATCCGCGGCTTTGCCCACTTCTACGACCGATCCAGTGCAGCCATCGCCAGCATCGAGGCCCGCTGCACCACCACCGGCCGCTGGGTGCCGAGCGCCCTGTACGGCCCCGAGCTCACCCAGCTGGACGACCTGCTCTTCGCCTACAAGGAAGCGCTCAAGGTTTGCACCTACGGCGAGTTCTACCGCCGCCAGGCCGTGGCCTGCAGCCGCACCGCCAGCCAGGGCCTGCCCGTGTTCACCACTGGCGACGTGCTGGAGTACCCCGGATCATGAGCACGCCTACCCTGATCACCATCGAATGGACCGCCGCCATCACCGCCGTGCTCGGCACGCTGCTGCTGGCGCGCAAAGGCCCAGGCGCAGGCTGGGGCTTTGTGCTCTACCTGGTCAGCAACGCCGGCTGGATCACATCAGCCCTGCACCACGGTGCGTGGGCCCTGCTCGCCCAGCAGGCGGTGTTCGTCTGCATCAGCCTGGTGGGCGTGTGGGTGTGGCTGGTGCTGCCGATGCTCAATGACATGGAGCCAAAGACATGAGCATCCTCACCCAAATGGTCCTGATCGAAAAGCACGGCCTGCGCGTGGATCTGGAGGCGCTGGCCAGCATCCTGGACACGACGCCAGCCAACCTGCGCAGGCGCATCAGCGAGAGGACCTTCGAGATCCCCACCTACGTGGACGGCGGCAAGCGCTGGGCCGATACCCGGGACGTGGCCGAGTACCTGGACGCGCGCCGCGATGAGGCGAGAAAAGCCCACCAGCAAGGCCTTGGGGCCATGGTGTGAACCCCCGATGACCGGCTCTAATCCGGTCGATTTAAGAGTTCGGCCTGACGGCCACAAGGAGAATTTGAATGCACGTTACTGACGAAATGGTGAATCGCTTTCTGTCGTGGAAGCTGCCTGACGATTTCAACCCGGATGGTGGTATCTCGTTTTCTCGCACGGTCGGCACGATGGACGGAGTACGCGACCGTGCAGAAATGGGGCCTGCGTGGTGGCCTGTCGGAACCAACCTTCTGTCAGCCGAACAAGCCAAGGAGATGCTTTCGCATGTGCTTGCCACCACTACTGACCACCACCCGGTTTGATGCTGCCGAACACCAATTCGGGAATAGACCCAGTCGCATAACACCTGGAGCCCATCATGCAAGTCATTGATTCACAAGCACCAGCCACAATTACGCACGACTCCGCACAGGCGTTATGCGACAAACCAGCCGCCGCGCCCAAAAGGCTGCAGCAGCTGGTGGCCGATGCCATTGCCGTGCGCCACTACAGCAAGCGCACCAACGAGGCTTACTGGCACTGGATCAAGCGTTTTGTGTTCTGGTCCGGCAAGAGGCACCCGGCCAGCATGGGCCAGGTCGAGGTGGGCCAGTTCCTCACCTGGCTGGCCAGTGACCAGGGCGTGTCGGCCAGCACCCAGCGGCAGGCACTGGCGGCCATCCTGTTCCTGTACAAGCAGGTGCTCGGCATCGAGATCGGCTGGGTTGACAACATCGTGCGCGCCAAGCAGTCGCAGCGCCTGCCGGTGGTCATGACCGTGGACGAAACGCGCGCCTTGCTGGCCCACACCAGCGGCACCCCCGGGCTGTTCCTGCGCTTGCTGTACGGAACCGGCATGCGCCTCATGGAGGGCCTGAACCTGCGGGTAAAAGACCTGGACCTCACGCAGCGCCAGATCATCGTGCGCGCGGGCAAGGGCAACAAAGACCGCGTCACCATGCTGCCGGCCACGCTGGTGCAGCCGCTGCGCGAGCTGCTGGCCGAGCGCCGCCGCTGGCACGACAAAGACCTCGCCGCTGGCCGCGCCAGCGTGGATCTGCCTTTCGCCCTGGCGCGCAAGTACCCCAACGCCGGGCGCGAATGGGCCTGGCAATACGTGTTCGCTACCCCGGGCTACCACGTCAACCCAGAAACCGGCGAAGAGCGCCGCCACCACCTGTTCGACTGGACGATCCAGCGCGCCATGAAGGAAGCACTGCGCGCCGCCGGCATCAGCAAGCCAGCCACGCCCCACACGCTGCGCCATTGCTTCGCCACGCACCTGCTTCAGGCCGGCACCGATCTGCGCACCATCCAGGAACTGCTTGGCCACTCCAACGTGGAGACTACCGAGATTTACACCCATGTCGTCGGGCAGACGGCCGGGCGCGGTGCGGTGAGCCCGCTGGACCGCATGGCCGCCTGATCATCCGCCGTCCTTGGGCGGTCCGTCAGGCCCATGGTGCAGATCCTCCGGCTTGAGCTGGGCGTAACGCTTGAGGCTGTTCCAGCTCTTGTGCCCGCTCACCAGCGCCACGCGTGGGATGTCGAAGCCAGCCTCGAACAGCTGCGAAATGCCTTCATGCCGCAGGTCGTGGAAGTGAAGGTCGGGCACGCCAAGAGTGTCACAGGCCTGCTTGAAGTACTTGCTGATCGTCTGCTCGTGCAGCGGGAAGATCGGCCCATCGCGCGGTGACGGTTGGGCCTGCACCAGCGCCCACGCGCTGCCCAGCAGCGGCACCCACTGGTCGTTACCCTTCTTCTGGCGCGGGTCTTTTCGATCGCGCACCAGCAGCATCTTTTTCTTGGGGTCGAGGTCGGTCCACACCACCCGCACCACCTCGCCGCGGCGCATAGCGGTGGCCACCGCAAAGAGCACCACGTCGGCATACATGTGCCCACGCTCGCTCGCCAGCCAGCGCACGATGGCCTGCAGCTCATCTTCGGTCGGCCGCCTCTCGCGCTGGCCACCGCCACCGATCAGGCCCATGTGCGCCAGCAGCGGCCGCGCTTCGGCCACCACATCGCGCAACTGCAGCTTCAGGTGCGCCGAGGTCAGGCGCATCACCGTGCCCAGCTTGCCCACGTCCATGTTGACCGTGTAGGGACCGGCACCAGCCTCCCCACGCGCCTGGGCATAGCCCACCAGGTCGGCCACCTGGAGCCGAGCCGCGTCCAGCGTGCCAAGCCCGGCCTTTAGTGCCTTGAGCATGTAGTGCTCGTTGGTGTCGTCGGCGATCGGGCGCGAGGTCGCCCGCAGCTTGCGGTACTCGTCAATCAATTCACCCACCAGCAAGCGCCGGCCCAGCACCGCCTCGGCCCGCGGCGCCTCACCCCGGTCAATGTCAGCCTCTACCTGGCGAGCCCAAGCATCCGCCTGCGACTTGGTGCCGAAGGTCTGACAGAATGCAGGGTGCCCCTTGCGGCGCACCAGAGCGCGCCACCGGCCGTTGACCTTGAGAATGGATGCCATGCGTGGAGTGATACCGTATCGATCCGGTATCAGTCACAGAATGACATGAAGCAACACCGGAACACAGACGCACTATACCGTCGCAAGAAACAGGGTCTAAAATCTACCCCCTGCCGCCATAGTTCAAGGGGTGGATTGCAGGGTAAAAAGTGCGGCCCGTATCAATTCGGTATCAATCTACGCTGAATCACACTGCTCGATCCACCCAACAGACGCAAAAAAACCCCGCCAGGCACAAGGCCCAGCGGGGTGAATGCTCGCCTTTCGAGCGGGCAGGAGACAACAGTGGCTGCTGTTGATCGGGTCAGTCGGGTGGTCGTGGCCACGCCTTCACCAGCGCGGCATGGCGAGCGGCGCAGGTGTTGTAGGCCCGAGCGGTCTCTGCGCCCCAGCTCAGCACCGCGGCCTTGCTGCCGTCAGCCGGGTACTGCAGCGGTGGGCACATCTGAGCCAGGGTTGGCGGCGGCGGGAGCACCGTTGTCGATGGCCTGGTGAAGCAGCTGCAAGCCGTCAGCGTCAAGGCACTGGCCAGCAGCAGCAGGCCGCGCATTGACGACGCGCACGCGCTCGATGATCTGGGTGTGGATCTGGTCTGCATCGGTCTGGCCTTTCAGGTAGCCTGTGGATATGTCATCGCGGCGCTCCACCTCGCGCAGGGTATCGCGCGCCTGGCGCTCCACCTGCGCCACGCGGTTGTGGTCCGCGCGCCAGCCCTGCACCTGCCAGCCCGCCCAGCCGCCCAGCGCCACGCCGGCCAGCAGCGTGGCGGCGAGGCGAGTGAAGCTGCCTCCAGTGACGAAGCCGAGCGCGGTTGAAATGGGGTTGAACATGGGTCAGGGCCAGCGGGTGGTGGAAGTGACGGTGATGCGGGGCACGGCAGGCTCTGGCGCCGGCTCTGGCTTGGCCGCACTGCGGGCTGCGAACTGCGCCTCCATGTGGTCCACCACGAACTCGGCTTCCCGGCGGTCCAGATCGGGATGGGCCAGCAGGGCGCGCAGGCGCTTGCAGCCCACGTGCACTGCATCGGCCGGGGTCTGCTGGCTCATGCGCGATGGATTCCGGATCTGGCGCCGGCGTCGGTGATGGTGAGAACGCGGTTGGCGGGCTTGGCTGGCACACGGGTGCTCACGTGCACCCAGCTCTTGCCCTTGATGCCCTCCAGGATCAGCTGGCCGATGCCGAGGACTGAGACCAACGGCGCGAGCAGAGCAGCCACGTCGGCCGGTGTGCCGTGGCCCGGGCACAGGATATCTGCCGCCTGGCCTGTGGTGTGGTCGCTGCTGGTCACTCCGCCCACGGCCGCGTTGAGCTTGGGGCAGCGGTAGCCGCTGGTGATGACGATGGGGTGGCCGAGCGTGGCACGAATGCGCTCCAGCATCTCGGCTGTGCCCTGCAGCCGTGGCACCACGTGGGGTGGAGGCGTGTTGTCGATGCCTTTGGCCTTGGCGGTGGTGCTGGCATAAAGCTCGGCCAGGGTGAAGTGTGGTGTGAGGCTCATAGCTGCGGCTCCTGCGCCTGCGCCGCTCCGCGCGCCTTCTGCACCACGTTGCCGCCAATGAAAGCTCCCACGGTGGCCACGGTCACCATGGCGTAGGTGGTGCCCGCCGGGTCCAGCTTGCCCGCGGCCTGCAGCAGCGTGGTGGCGAGACCGCATCCCACGGTGGCTAGGAATTTGCGCCCGCCCAGGTGTTCGATGAAGGTCATAGGTCCCCCGGTTGTGTTTCAGGAATCCGGCGCCCAGCCTTTGCGACGGCCAGCTTGGCGCGCTTGATGGGCAGGTCGTAGTTGATGGCCACCCACAGCTGGTAGGCCAGCCAGCAGGCCGACAACATGCCGACGATCAGGTTGACGACGCCGGCCACGGTGCCGATGCCGAGCAGCGCGGCAATGAGGCTGAGGACGGCCTTGATCTGCGAGATGAGGTGTTCGTGCTGGTCCATGGGCAGGAGCGGTCAGATGTTGTAAAAGTCGAAGGCGATCACGACGGTGGTAGCGGTGACGCCGCCGATGACGGTAGATGCGGTGGGTTCGATGGTCATAGCGCGGCTTTAATTGAGCTGGTACGTCACCGCCCCCTCCATGGTGTCGCCTGTCGCAAACGTCGCCGGACTCGTCGCCGTGACAACTCCCGTGGTTGCCCTCAACTCAAGGTAGTTGCTCCCAGTTGTGTTGATGAGGTGCCAAGCCTGCGACAACGTACCGCCACGGTTCAGCAAAACAGACCCAACACCGTTGCGAGCAGTTGCGTTTTTGTTCGGCTGGAATGTCGGCATTCCGATGCGCAGCGCCCCCGATCCGAGGGTGGTTGTGCTGCCTACCGTCAATTTCCATTGGATGGTTACGGTGTTGCCTGTTCGGCTGCAAACGCCACTGATAGAACCGTTCCCAAGCACAGGCGCAGTGCCGCCACTGGTGAGGGTCGGCGTATAAGTAACAGGACCATACACAAGGTAATTGTTTGCTCGGTCGCTGTTGTCAATGATTGGCGTGGAGTTGTTGTAGGTGGCTCCCATCGTGTTGATGAAGTCGGCCCCGCTGGCAATGGTCAATTGGGGGCCAATATCCCCTGAAATCACGACGTTATGCCCGTCCAATGTTGCTGCCGCCTGGTTTGCCCATCGGACGCCATTCAAGAACACGGCACGCGACTCCGCAGTGAATTTCAGATCTCCCAGGAAGGCTGAATTAACATAGGTATTGTTTGACCCGCCGAAGTCAAAAGAGCATGTTCCGCCACTCTCATATCCAACGAATTTTCGCGGAACCGCTCCCAGCTTTTGAGCCGGGTCGATAACCACCGCATACCGGTCTGTTCCAGTCCCGGCAGCACGCCTCTCATAGTGCACATCATTCGCTATGCTCGATGACCCAGCATCGGTGCCAAAGTATTCAATCTCACCGTCAAAATCTGTGGCTTTGACACCGCGCCGAACCTGGCGTCCGCGGGTCCCGCTGAATACAAAGCAACGCCCGGTATAGGTCGCCCCCTGCCCATCAATCAAACAATCCTCGAAACCTGCACCCTCTCCCAAATCTGCAAAGTCCCCGTTGTATGCGTGCAGAAGTTTGGTCCCATGGCGTCTGTCACCTTTGAAAATCGTCCCCGCAGGAATCGTCAACAGACCGTCTATCTTGTAGGCCACTGATGGCTCAGGCATGTAAATTGTTTTCCCAGGGTGTGCCGTATACGCCGCAATGAACGCAGCTGTGTCGCTTGCAACACCATCTCCGATTGCATCAAACTGCGTCACAGTCACGCGCTCATTGGCAAGATCCTGGACATTCCTGCCATCTTCAAGCGACACCAGAAAGGCGCCTTTTCCTGGTGCCGGACTGGCCAAGTCGGCAATGAGCTGCGCCACATCCACCGCCAGCCACAAACCCAAGGCCAGATCGCCAGCAAACGTAGCGCCGGCGGTGTGGTTGCTGGCAGCCACATAGGCCTGTCCGGCGTTGATGGTCCATTGCCGCAGCGGGGTGGCGGTGATGGCAAGGCCGGGCGTCCAGGTGATCTGGCTGAGCGTGCCGAGCAGCTGCTGGAAGCGCTGGTTGATCTGGGCGAACGAGGCGCGCAGGTTGTCGCCGCTGTTGTCGTCGGCCGCTGCGCCGGTGTAAACGATGTCTGCCATGGTGCTGGGTTCCTTGTGTTTTTGGGGTGTCTGTGGGCGGGTCAGCTGCCGGTGCCGGCGTAGGTGCGCGCGCTGGGGTTGCCGGTTTTGTCAACGGCTTCCACCCAGTAGTACGCGGGCACGCTGCCCGGGGTGTGGGTGGCGGTGTAGGCGGTGCTGGGGAAGCCAAACACTTCGGCCACCTCGGTGGCGGTGGCCGGGTTGTTGACGGTGTTGGCGTAAACACGGGCGCGCATGATGTCGAGGCTGGACGGGTTGGTCCAGTGCACGGTGTGGGTGGTGGTGCCGGTGACGCTGAGCGCGGTGGGGTCGCCTGGCGGGTCGGTGTCGCCGTTCACCAGGATGCTGGTTTCTTCGGCCCAGGCGCCGGTGGTGCCGTCTGAGCGGACCACGCGCACGCGGAAGTCGTAAGACACGCCGGTGGTCATGGGCTCTTGCCAGATGGGCGTGGTGCTGCTGGATCCGTGCCAGCCAGCGTCCCCCGAGCCCGTGACGCGCACTTGCGTTTCGTAGTATTCAAAGAAGGCGTCCACCGTGGCATTCCACGTGGCGCTCAGGCCGTACTGAGTGAACCCGACGTCTGAAAACACGGCGCTGCCAACCACCACCAGGCCGGTGATGCCTGGAGGGGTGGTGTTGAAGTCCGGGGCCACCACGGTGGGCACCAGGTGCTCGTGCTCGGCGGGCGCCCATTCAAAGTCGCTCGCGGGCTGCGGCACGAGCACCATGTCGATGCCGCCGGCTTCGGCAAAGGAGTAGCCGGTGATCAGGTACACGCCCGATGCGCCGGCCTCTGGCAGGCTCACGGTGATGGCATCCCACAGCTGCCACTGGAAGGCCGCCCAGTTGCACTGCAGGCTGAGCGGAACGCTGCTGCGGGCGCGCAGCATGGTCTGGCGGGCCAGGCGCTGGGCGATGGCGCCGTTGATGGTGGCCGGGTAGGCCACGCTTTGCACGATCTCGCCGTCTTCGGCCACCACGGCGGCGGTGAGCTGCTGCTCCTGGAAGTCGATGGTCTGCCAGTCTTGCCGCGGCTCGCGGTAGGTGCCGCGCACGGTGTTGATGCGCTGCTGGCGGGCGGGGTGGGTACGGTAGCTGGGTGCTGCGCGAAGGAATTCGCCCGTGAGCACCGGGCCGGTGGGCGCGCGCCAGGCTCCGGCGTACAGCCGGTATTTGCCTCCCACCATGGGCATGGCGCCCGCCATAGCGCCCAGCATGGTGCTGACGATGCTGGTGTGTCCGGCATTGACCTCAAACACGCCGTCCAGCGTGTAGCGACGCACCTTGCCGGCCACGGCGTCCACCACGTTCAGCGGGTCGATGCTGTCGAGCACTTCGTCGCAGATGTTGGCGGCGGCGGCAAAGGAATCGAAGTCGAGCAGGTCGTCGGCGATGCCGCCATCGGGCCCGAACTCGCTGCGGATGTAGTCCAGCAGGCACAGGGCCGGGTTGGCGCTGTACGCGGTGGTGCTGGTGCGTGGGTCGTAAACCTTTCGGCCCTGCACCATGAAGGCCGGCAGGATCAGGCCGCGACTGAAGGCGTTGCGGTCGAATTGGTAGCGCACCACGGCGTGTGCCATGCCGGTGCCCACATCGTCCGCCGTCCACTCGCCGCCACTGGCGGCCACCAGGGCGGCGCTGGCGGCCTGGCCCGGGTTGCCGTAGTAGCCCTCCACCGTGACAAGGCCGGAGAATTTGGCGTCGCTGCTCAGTTCATCGGCCAGCCACAGGATGGAGCTGATGCCCTGGATGGGGCCTTCGCCGAGGTAGATGTCGAGCCAGGCGTAGGTGCCGTCGTCAGACTGCGCCGGGTAGGCCAGGATGCCGCCGGTCTTGACGGTGCCGTAGATCAGCCGGCGTGATGCCGCTGCCTGGCGCAAGGTGGTGCTCATGGCCTGCGGGCTGGTGGTGCCACCCTGGCCGCTGCTGGAGCCCAATACGTTTTGCGCGACCGAGCTGATGGCGGCGGCAACGGCCACCTCAACTACGGCCGAAACGACGACGGCAGCAACGCCCTCGACAGCCAAATATTCAACGACCCAGGCAGCGGCGGCTTCAGGCATCAGGCGCCACCTTTCTGATCGGCCGGGCCCCAGCATTCAAGCCACAGCGGGCGATCAATCGCCTCCATGCTGCTGCGGCCTGGTGCGTGGGCCTGCAGGCCGGTGACGAGCGCCAGGCCATGCAAGAAGAGGCCCGGGCCCTTGTGTTCAAAAATCACGAAGTCGCCACGGCGCGCGGCGGCCAGCGGGCGGGCATGCATTCCGGCGCTGCGCAGCAGGCCGGCGTAGCCACCCAGGCGGTCCAGCGTGCGGCGGGCGTCGCGCTCGCTGATGTACGCGGGCGCGTCGACCACAGTGCCGTGGATCTGCCACGCGGCCGCGCGCGCGAACTGGCAGCAGTCCGTGGTTCCCCACACAAAGGGGCGGGCGCTCCACTCGTTGAGCAGGCTGGAGATATGGTGGTCCATGCTCATGCTCACTTGCCCCACTTGAGGGTGAGGTTTTCCAGCGCAGCCACGTACTTGAAAAACCCGTCGGTCGGGTAGCGGGCGCGGTGGTCCACATCGGTGCAGCGGCGCACGCGGGCGCGCTCCCAGTCGATCATCACGTCCTCACAGGTCAGGTTGATGGCGGTGGTCTCGCCGCTGGCCACGTCTTGCGCATCCATGCGGCCCACCTTGATGCACTGGGTGCCCAGCACTTCGTAGCGCTCGTTCACCGCTCCGATGTAGACCTTGACCCGACGGCCTTGCACGTCTTGTCCGCGCAGGTAGGTGCCAAAGTTGCCCGGGATGCCGGACAGGCTGAGCGCAAAGCCGTAGCTGCGCAGCTCGGCGCCGTCTTCCAGCGCGCTGATCTGGCCCAGCACTCCAGTGCCATGCCATTCGGCGCCATCGATGCTGAGCATACTGCCGCGCCGCAGGCTGGTGAGGCGCACCGGGCCGTCCGGGTAGTCCAGGAACACAGCCATGAACGGCCGCACCACGGGCGCTGTGAAGGCCTGCACCAGAGCGGTGGTGGCGTCTTGCCTCATACGACCACCTGCACGGGGGGCGCTTCTTGCAGCGCAATGGTGAAGCTGGCTTGCCGGCCGGCCTGGCGCAGCGCGCCCTGCCCGTCGTCCACCAGCTTGAACACGCCGCTGGGCGCGTAGACGTGCATGGGCGTGGCCGGCGTTGGCAGCTCGCGCATGGGCGGCTCCACCTGCAGGGTGGCGGCGCCGGTGGTGACGTTGTGCTCCATGGCCACCACCTGGTGCAGCTGGCGCCAGCCGGTGGCGTCGTCCCAGCTGATCCAGCTGCCGGGCTGCAGGGGAGCGCGGCGGCTGTTGAGCCACAGGGTGCCGACGATCGTGACGGCATCGGGGCAGCTGGACACGGTGAACAGCGGCTCCATGGCGATGTGCGTGGCGTCGGCGGTGATCAGGGTGCTGTCGGCGGTGATGAAGGTGTTGTCAGCCGTGAGCGGCAGCAGGGTGACGCGCTCGGCCACGTACATGGCGGGCGGCGTGTAGCGGCAGGTGTAGGCCGGGAAATAGAAGCGCCCAGCCTGGCCGCGCAGGGTACTGATGAAGGCGCGCACGGTGGGCACCAGCGCAGGCCGCAGCGCGGGGAAGCTGGCCTCGGCTTCATGCAGGGCACCGGGCAGCTCGGTGGTTTGCGTGGTGCGGGTGAACGGGCTGGTGAAGGTGCTGGTGTTGAAGCGCAGGTGCATGGACACCTCGGCCGGCTTGACTTGCGCCGGCCATTGGTGGATGGGCACGCCCAGGGTGGTGAAGCTGGTGGCCATGGTCAGGCCCTTCCCACAGCGCTGGCGAAGCTGCCGCCGCGGTTGGCCTGGGCGCGCACAGCGGCCAGGGTTTCGGCCTTGCTCTGCGCCATGGCGGCGCGGATGCGCTGCTCCACGCCAGCGTCTGCGCCGCGCGCGTCGATGCTGATGGTCTGCTGGATGACGGTGCCGCCACCAGCGCCCTGGCCGCGGGTGTGGTCGAGCACGGTTTCGTTCGGGTGCAGCATGGCCATGAACCCACCCCGGCCGTCGATGCCACCGGAGCGGGCGCCTGCCCCGGTGTATCCGCCGCCGTCGAAGCTGAAGAAGCTGGAGACCGCGGTGCCCAATGCCTTGCCGGCAGCTTGTGTGGCTGGCGTCAGGAGCTGGATGTTGATGGCGTCAAAGGCGAGCTTCTAGATGAGGTCGCCCAGCTTCATTCCATCTGTGAAGGCTCGGTCGAATGTGTTGGAGAAAGCATCGCCGAGGCGCTTCACCTGATCTTCTTGCGCATCGGCCACTTTCTTGGCTGCATCCAGGCGCAGCTTTTCCTCTTCCTCTATTTGCTTGCTGGCACGCGCGTAGTTGTAGTCACCGACCGCCTGCTCATAGTCGGACAGGCTCTGCAGGTAATCCTTCTCGGCTTTTTCCTGCTCGTCCAGGCGCTTCATGTGGCGCGCCTGAAGGTAATCAAGGCGGTCTTTTTCGAAACCGGCCATGTCCTTCTGGTACTGCTCTTCGCGCTTCTGGGCCTCTGTTTTCTTTGTTGCTCCGCCGCTGCCACCACTACCACCGAATCCACGCGTGTTGATGGTGGGCTTGAGCGTGGTGATGCCCAGACGGCGGGCTTCGGCATCGCTCTGGTCGTTAGCCCCGTAGGTGACGGGGTTCAGGATATTTTTCTGGAAGCGGTCGAGCTCGGCGCGAGCGCGCTCGGCATCTTCCTTCATGGCCTTGCTGATGGCGTTGAAGCCACTGAAGTCGGCGCGGGCCAGGGCGGCCAGCTGCGCGGCCATGCCCCCGATCTCGATGCCGGTCTGCTTAAAGACGTAGGCCACATCGGAGCCGAGCACGATCACGGTCTGCAGCGCGACCTTGGCGCCGTCCATGAGCGTGCCCATGAGGCTGAAGCTGCTGCCGGCGCTGGTGCTGTAGGTGGTGATGTCGCGCAGCATCTGCACCATCTGCGTCATGACGGGCGCAGCGTCGGCCGCCGTCACCTGCACAAGCTGCTGCACTTCGCTGCGCAGGCGGGCGGTGGTCTTGCTGTAGGTGTCGGCGCCGTCGATCTGAGCCTGTGTGAGCGTGATCTGGCGCTCGGCACCGTCGGCCAGGTCGTTGAGCATGGGCAGCAGCTCGGCACCGCTCTTGCCGAAGATCTGCACCGCGGTGGCGGTCTTGCCAGCGCCATCTTCAACACCTGACATGGCTTTTGCCACGGCGTCGATCTGCTCAACCGGGCTCAGGCTCTTGAACGCATCCACCTCGATGCCGATGGCCTTGAGGCCGAGCGCTGCGCCCTTGCTTTCGTCATCGGCCTTGGCGAGGGCTGACGTGAGCTTGATGCTGGCGGCGGCCATGGTGTCGAGGCTGGTGCCAGACACGTCGGCGGCGAGCTTGAGGCTGGCCACCTGTTCGGCGGTGTCGCCCATTTTTTCGGCCAGGTCCTGGAACCCGGCGATGCCTTCGAGCTGGCGGTCGAGCACGGCGGCGGCGGTTCCGATGGCGGCGAACGCGGCGAGCGCCCCGGTGCGGGCGGCTTCGACGCCGGTTTCAAACCGGCGCGCCCACTGCTGCTGCTGGTATTCGCTCTTGCTGAGGCCGCGGGTGAATTCGGCCGCGTCAAGGCCCAGCGAAACGACCAGGCTACCCAGGTTGTTGGCCATTGCTGTTGTCTTCCGTCGGAGGTTGTTGTTCGGGTGGCGGGCGGCGCCTGCGCGGCAGGTAGCCGAAATGCGCAGCCAGTGCTTCGTCGTCGGTCGGTTCGTTTTCGCTGCCTAGTTCAGGGTCGGGCGGCGGGTCCATCAAGAAGCTGGAGAGCGTCAGGTCTTTGTTGCCATTGACCTGCGCGAGCACCAGCGACACCTGGGCGAGCAGCAGCTCCAGACGCCGGCCGGGGAAGCCGCGGCGCGCGGTGTGGCGCTCGTACAGGTGCAGATCGGTCACTGGCATGCCGCGCAGCCAGTGCAGCGGCAGGCCGAGTTCGAAGGACAGGTCGAGCAGGTATTCCTGCTGACCTGTCAGGCGTTTGGGCCGTCTGGCTCCGTGGCGGCCTGGTCTGCCCTCAGCACGCCGCGCACGGTGGCCCAGGGCAGAGCGGCAAGCATGCGCACATGGTCGGCGTTTTGAGCGTCCAGCAGCGGGTTTCCCGACTCGTCGCACAGGGTCTGTGCGAGGCCGATGGCCATGTTGACCTTGCGGTCGATGGCCATGCCCGCGGCCTGCAGGGCTTCGCGGGCGTCCTGGGCGTCGAGCACGTCGCCCGCGGTGAGCGGGCGGCGGAAACAGTCGCCAACGCCGGGTAGGCTGACACCTTGCAGCGCGGGCTCGGCGGCCGCGGCCATGGCCGCCAGGAAGGCGGTGCGGTCGATGGGTTGCACCATGGTGGCCGGGCCTTACAGGTCGAAGCGGTCGGTGATGCGGCGCAAGGTGGCGCTGCCAGCCCACATGCCACCGGCGCTTCCGCTGCGGCCCACCTGGGTGATGGTGCCCACGTCGATCATGATGCCCTTGTTGTTGGGCAGGGTGGTCTTGACAGCGATGGTGCTGACGGCGCGGCGCGCGGTTTCCAGGGCTTCCTGGAAATCGGTCGGGGCGTGGTTGTACTGGATGCTGACGGAACCCGGGTCCGGGCTGCCGAAGTCGATGGCCTTGCCGCAGTTGGTTTCGGTCTCGGTTTCGGTGGTGGTGCCGCTGTCGCCGGTGTAGCCGGTGACTTCGCAGCTGTTGCTGAAGGTTGCCACCTGAACGCTGCCGCCGCTGGCGTAGACGCCGTAGTTGGTGGAATCGATGCCGAGCAGGCGGTAGCTGTTGGCGTCCACCACCTCGACCACGGCCACCTGGTCGTTGACCTCTTCCATGCCGACCACGCCGCCCACCTTGACGACGGAGCCATCCGTAATGGCGTGCGCGCTGTCGGTGACGACGGCGGGGTTGGCGTTGCTGATGGCGGTGAGCGCGTTGGCGCTGCCCCATGCGGTGATGACGGCAAAGGTGGTGCCGTAGAACTTGATGCGCTGGCCTTGGCTCATGGTGCTTGCTCCTGAAATGAAAAACCCGCCGAGGCGGGCGGGTTACGGGAAAATGGTTTAACGCGCGGGTTACGCGGCGCTGCTGGGGTAAAGGGTGAAGGTCTGGATGGCGCGATGCGTTCGCGTCTCGGCGTCGTAGTCGAACAGCGGTGCACCGTCGGCCACGGCTGGCGGTGTGAAGGCCATGAGTGCGGTGCGCACCTGCTGCTGCAGGGTGCGGGCGGCCAGGTAGGTGTCGGCCACACAGTCGATCTGTACCTGCACGTCGTCCAGCGTGCCGTCTCCACTGCCGCACACGTCGGGGTTGGTGGAACCACCCACGGGGGTGTAGCGGATGGCGGGCCAGGTGGGCAGCGGCTCCTGCGGGAACATGACCGGGTACACGCGGCCAGCCACCAGCGTGGACAGTGCTGCATGCAGGGCTTCGGACTGGATCACTTGGCGCTCACTTTGTCGATACGTTGTTTGAGGCGTTTGGCGATGGCTTCTGTGGCTTGTTGGGTGCTCTCTTCAAACCCGGGCCGCACGAATGGCTGCGCTGGCGCCTTGACAGTGCCGAACTCCTGGAAGCCGGCGTAATAGGCATCTTTGCCCTGCCTGCCTTCGCCGCGCTTGCCGGCCTTGGCATCGCGCGTTTTGCCCTTGCGCACGGCGACGACGTATTCCTCGGTCAGGTGCGATCCCTTGACGCGCTTCATGACGATGGCGGCGCGCAGGTTGCCGCTGTCCACCGGGGCGCGGGCCTTGATGGCTTTGCGGCTGACGCCGGCACCGGCCGCGGTAGCCTGGCGGGCTACCTTGCCAGCCATGTCTTTGCCCAGCGCCTGCATGGCCAGGCCGAGCTCGCGCAGGCCTTTGACGTGGCGCAACTCAGCCACGGTTGGCCCCTGATGTGCCGAGCAGTACAAGCTCTGTGCGGTGCTCACTTTCTACCACGCTGGCGATGTTGAACACCCGGCCATCGTGGGTGAAGCGGTGCAGCGCATCGAGACCGTGGGCGGGCCAGTAGCGGATGGCGAAGGCAGCATCCACTTTGCCAAGCAGGCGGTTGCCGGCAAAGGCTTCCAGCCCTTTTTCTGTCAGCTTGCGGGCCCAGAGAGTGCCGCCTCCTCTGGCGATGGGCGCCCAGGTGGTGACGACACCACCCGTAGCGTCTTGCACGGTGGTTGGCTTCTCGATGAGGATGCGATCGCGCATCAGGCCTGGATCGTGCATGGTGGGATCAGATGCCGAGCAGACGGTAGGGCTGCAGCAGGCCGTCGCAGAAGTCGTGCGGCAGACGGGGCGAGGCAGCGTCGATCTCTCGGGTGGCGTACATGCTGGAGATGGCGGCGGCGAGCCAGAACTTGAGCGGCGGCGGCACGGTTGTCCGGGTGGCTCCATATCCAGCCGTGTAGGCCACGCGCACGGCGTTAACGGCACCAGCCTGGGTGGCTGGCCACGCCTTGTCTGGCGCGGGAACCAGGAAGCCGGGCTCGCTGGCTTCGTCCAGCACGTAATCGGCCGGATCCAGCGTTTGCAGGGTACCGGATTCGTCAAGGTACTGGACAGATTGCACCGCAATGATGGGAGGCTGGCGGAGCTCGATGGCCGATGGGAATGCATCCAACTTGAGCAGCCACGGGGTGCTGACCAACGTGCGCTCGGTGCGGTTTTCACAATCGACTCGGGCAGCAGGAATGAGGACCTGTTCGATGTATTGATCGTTCGGGCCACCCGAGTCAGACACTTCGCGCAGGTGCGTCATGATCCACAGATCAGCCAGGGCAATGGCTTCCTGCACCGGTTCTCCGGCGCGGCGGGGAAATGCGTTCATGTGCGTGCGGATCTCATGGTGTTGCGGTGGTCAGCCCGGGCGCCTGTGCTGCGCTCAGGCCTGGTGGTGTTCTCTTGGCTTCTGCTATGGCCAGCGCCTTGTGGGGCGCGGGTGTAGACGATGGCATCAGGGTCTGAAATGACCGGGCTGAACAGCATGGACGTGTTGACCAGGATGCCGGGCTGCAGCGTCACGCCGCCGGGCGTGACCACCGGCGCGAACAGCGTGCTGGTGTTAGCCAGCAGCGGCGGCTGCAGCGCGGATCCACCGGCCGAGACCGTGGGCGCGAACAGCGTGGAGGTGTTGACCAGGATGCCCGGCTGCAGCACCACACCGCCCGGAGTGACCACCGGAGCGACCAGCGTGCTGGTGTTGGCCAGCAGCGGCGGCTGCAGCGCGGCGCCACCGGCCGAGACCGTGGGCGCGAACAGCGTGGAGGTGTTGGCCAGCAGCGGCGGCTGCAGCGCGGCGCCACCGGCCGAGACCGTGGGCGCGAACAGCGTGGAGGTGTTGGCCAGGATGCCGGTCTGCAGCGTCACGCCCGGCGGAACCACCACAGGTGCAAACAGGGTGCTGGCGTTGCTCAACAGCGGCGGCTGCAGCGTCACGCCGCCGGGTGTGACCCCCGGCGCGAACAGCGTGCTGGTGTTGGCCAGCAGCGGCGGCTGCAGCGAGGCTCCACCGGCCGAGACCGTGGGCGCGAACAGCGTGGAGGTGTTGACCAGGATGCCGGGCTGCAGCATCACGCCGCCGGGTGTGACCACTGGCGCGAGCAGCGTGCTGGTGTTGGTAAGCAGACCGGGCTGCAGCGTGATTCCACCGGCCGAGACGGTAGGCGCGAACAGCGTGGACGTGTTGACCATGATGCCCGGCTGCAGCATCACACCCGGCGGAACCACCACAGGTGCAAACAGGGTGCTGGCGTTGCTCAACAGCGGCGGCTGCAGGCTCACGCTTCCGGGCGTGACCACTGGAGCGAACAGCGTGCTGGTGTTGGCCAGCAACGGCGGCTGCAAAGAAAGCCCGCCACCACCACTGCCGGACGGCACTTTGAACTCAACCGACGTGACGCGGGAGAACTCGGTAGGTGGCACTTCGCGCAGACGCACCACCACGCCGCCAGCAGACACGGATGCAGAAGCGGTATAGGCCCAGGTGGTCGCAGCGCTGCCACCACCGGTGGTGACCGCTGCAAACGTGTCCACCGTGTGCCGGTGGTCGTTGCCGGTGGTGACGGCTGTTGCTGCCCGGTTGGTGCGCGTTCCGAAGGTGGTGCCAGATGCCGTGAGGGACTGGGCCGACTGCGTGGCCGAGTCCACCCGCTGGCCGGTAGCCACCATCGCGCAGTCGCCCGCAGCCCAGTTGATGGCCGCCGTTGCCATGCTCACGCCGGTGCCGCTGGTGCTGTCGTTTGCGCCTGCGCCCACCACATCCCACGCATAGGATGCCTGAGATTTTGTCCATCGGCTGATGGTGCCTCGGCAAGTTCCGCCGTTGGTGATGCTGACCGTGAGCGTGCCCGTCTCCGTGCCGTCGGCGGTCTTTCCGAACACCGTGGCCCGGCGCGGTCCGGTGTCAATGCCGTAGGCGCCGTCTGTGCTGGCTCCGGTGCCCAGCAGCGTCCAGCCGCCTGGAGTCGTTGGGGTTTCGCTGTTCGTGGCGCCGCTGGTCACAACGCAGGTCAGGTACTGGCCGGCGGTGATGCCTGTCGGGTAGCTCGGCGCCACCGTTGTCGATCCGTTTGCTCCAGTGCCGATGGCACCGAATGTGACCGTCGGCGTCGGCGGGGCTGCGGCGTCTTGCGCGGTGATCTGCACACGCAGATCTGACACATCCGTCACAGCCGTGGTGATGGTGCGCACGTATTCCGTGACGGCCGCGGCCAGCGGGTCGGTGGTCCACTCCTCGTGCAGCGTGGCGCCGCGGTACAGGCCAACTTTCAGCGCTTTGGCGGCAGACCCTGCCGCGCGGTAGGTGAGCACCTGCGGGCCGGCGTCTGGCGTGTCCAGCGGCACCAGGCCCAGCTCGGTGGTGCTGTTGCTGGTGGTGCTGATGTAGTCGCCATCGCCGGCCACCAGCACACCATAGAGCGTCGCTCCCGTGCTGGGCGTCCAGGCGCCAGTGCTGATGTCGGCGTCAGGGATGGCCGTCTGAACCAGCCCGAGCGTTTCAATCCATGCCGAGATATTGGCACCAAAAATGGCATTTCCCGTTGCATTGACGTGCGACCCATCCGCGGCCTGATAAGCCGCCAGCATGGTCAGGTAATTGGTGGCAGGGTCTGAGACGATCTGGTGGCTGTACAGGTGCGTGCCGGCCGGGACGTTGGCCGTGATCCAGTCCCGCATGTCGTAATAGCCAGCCGGAGCACCGGCACCCACATCAGGCCCGAACAGCGTGCCCGCAGCGATCGGTATGCCTGCTGCCTCCAGATCGGCATAGACCGCGGCCAGCGCGGTCTCCATCGCGGTGGTCCAGGTGTATCCACCATCGGCCAGATCGTTGCCGCCGCATTGCACGATGGCCACATCCATCACCGGCAGCGTGGCCTTCTCCGCATCCCAGCGCGCTTTCTGCTGGGGCAGGTGCGCCCACCAGACGCCTTGACCGAAGACTTCAAAGTGCGGGGCCAGGTTGTCCTGCACGGACACCGGGATCTGGTAGGTCGAGTGCGTGGACTCGATGCCGGAATCGCCCAGGAACAGGATCTTGCGCGATGGCTTGGGCTGGTCGGTGGGCAGGTACTCAATCACGCCCAGCGCCCACAGGCTGCCGTCCGTGATGGATGACCCGAGCGCCGTGGCCACGCCAGCCGCTCCGCCCGTTTTGGAATACAGCGGCATCCGGTCGGTGCCGGGCGCCACCACCTCCGTGCAGCCAGCGGCGGCCGCTGGGGCCGTGCCATCGGAGAACCAGCCAGCCGACAGCAGCAGGGAAGCATTGCCAAACGGCTTGATCGTCTGTATGGCTGCCTGCCCGGTCGTGATGTCGTTGCTGTTGGCGTTGGTTGCAATGCTGCCTTTGAAGGCAATGGCGCCGATGCCGTTGGTGTTGTCAGCGGCCACCACCATCAGCCGGGCGGGCACAGAGCCGGTGACTGTGGAGCCACCGTCGTTGGCCACGGTATTGGTGACGTAGAGCGCCCGCTCCGTGACGCCGCCCGGGGGCACGATGGCGGTGTAAAACGCAACCTGATAGGCCCCCAACACGTTCAGGGTGGTGTTTTTGTAATCCTGCCGGACCACAAAGCGCAGCACCCAGTTCAATGCTCCCGCCGCCGTGTCGCCCGCGTTGCGGCTGACGACGGTCGGCAGGCCCGCCCCGATGGCAACGGCCAGCAGCTCGTCCCCCGCGTTGGCGGAAAACGCCGCCGTCAGGATGTTGTACGGTGGCGCAGCCGCCGCAGCCGTGGCAACGACAGGGAAGCCGGTGCGTATGCTGGGCGTCGTCACGGCCTACCTTTTATCGAAAGCTCTGCAGGCTGACTTACAGCTGGGCGATGCCGCCGGCGTTCCATGCGACTGCAATGTCGCCGCCGTTGGGCGTGACCGGCAGTCCGGTGACGCCCGTGTCGAAGTAGGCGATCAGGCGCGAGGTGCCGGCCACGCCGGTGTCGATGTAGATCACCAGCGCCTCGCTGGTGGCGCCGGTCACGGTGGGGAACGTGACATCGGCACCATCGAACAGGCCGTTGACAAACGTCTTGGTGCCGATGGTCTGCGGCGTACCGACCACGCCAGACACCGAGCTGAAGAACTCGTGCGCCGCGCTGTAGGTGTAGGCTCCCGTGTCAACGAGCGCCGCCTTGACGGTGCCACTGCTGGCGTTGCTGTTGGCAGACTGGTTCCAGAGTGCTTCTTTGAATTTGGGATAGAGGGCATTGGCCATGGCAAGGACTCCGGTAGGTGGTGTGGCTGCGGGTGGTAGGCGTCAGTTCGCTTTTTGCTTTTGTTTTCGGGTGCTGGATGGCATGGCTTCCTGCGCATCGGCATGCTTCGGCGCTTCGGCCTGAACAGTGACACCAATGAACTTGGCGCACATGGCTTCTTTGACCAGGTGGTCTGCCAGTGCGTCGGGCAGGTTGCGGTACACGTCGCCGGGCGCAAAGTTGCCCAGGGCGCTGCAGCTTCCGCTGGCGGTGAATTTGATGCTCTTGGCCATGGTGTTTTCTTTCTCGTGGCGTCCGGTGGCGGGCGCCATGAGAAAGAAGCCCTTGCGGGCCTCTCTCTGTTGCCTGGGATCAGACTGGGGTGAGGTCGCCAGCGCGGATGGCGGCCGGCACTTCGCTGGCCAGGGCCAGGCGGCGCTCGGCGCGCAGGGTGATCAGGTTCTTGGTGAAGTTGTCGCTGTCGCTGTCGGACATTTCCACGATCACGCCTTCGCGGTTGTGGATAGTGCCGGCGTTGGTGAAGTCGCCGACGGCGAAGGTGTCGGCGGTCATGCCAACTGACTCGACCACGCGGCGACCGAACAGGACCGGGCGGCCCATTTCGTCGTAGCGGAACGGCACCACGTTGGCCGAGCCAGCGGTAAAGATGTCGATCTCGACAGTGGCCCAGTCGGCGGGGTTGAAGACGATGGCGGTGGGGTTGTAGCCTGCGGCCACCATGTCGCCGATCACCTTGCGGATCAGAACCAGCTTTTTGAGCACGGCGCCCAGCGCCGCATCGGCGTAGCCGTGAGCGGTGAAGTTGCCGGTGTCCATGAAGCCGCTGATGTTGGGCGCGGTGCCATCGCCGACGGCGAGCTGGGTCTCCACGCGGCGGTCCACACCGTAGCGCATGCGCTGGTTCACGTAGGCGGCCAGGGCCGGAGCATCAGCGGCGAGCTGGCGGCTGATCTTGATCCAGTGGGCGACGGTGGACACGGGCATGTTCACCAGCGTCCAGGTCAGGGCGCTTTCTGCCTTCTGCGCGCCCTCAGCAGCCTCTGCGGCCGAGTTGGTGAACGCGTTTTCTTTCGTGAACTCGATGGCGTTACTGGTGGTTGGCACAGATGCGTAGAGGCTTTCGAGCGTGAGCGGCTGGAAGGCGCCGGCGACCACACCGGGCTTGCGGTCCGGGGCCACGTTGGTATCGGAACCGACCAGGGTGTTTTTCACCTCGAAGCCGATGGAGCCGACGCGGATGCGCTGCGCCAGGGCACCGACGGCGCTCTTGAAGCTTTCGGAGGCGATGAACTGGTCGCCCCAGCGCTCGCTCTTGGGTTCGTCGGCTTTTGGCGTAAGGCCCTTCTGTTCCATGGCGAGCATGCGGTCGGCCAGCTCGCGCTGCTGGGTGCCAATGCCTTCCAGCGCGGTCTTGGTGTCAGCAGACACCTGGCCCAGGGTCTTGAGTTCGCCGTCGGCCTTGTCGGACATGGCTTTGAGCTTGGCTTCGATGGAGTCCATGGACTTCATGACCAGTTCGATGTTGCCCATGCCGACGGCCAGGGCGAGGCCCATCTCGGGGGACATGAAGGCCTGCAGGTCGACGCCGGCAGCTTGTGCACCGATGGCGAACAGGGAGAGCGCGGCCACGAAGGCCAGACGGAAGATGGTTTGCGTTTTCATTTCAGTGGTTCCTTGAAAAAAGAAAACCGCCCGAGGGCGGCTGATGGTGGTGGTTGCGGGGTGCGGCGTTACACGCGGATGGATTCGCTCATGCGCTGGAAGCGCTCGGCAAGACCGGCCAGTGCTTTCGCTTCGGCGGCTCCGTGGTCAGGCTCCCCCTGACCAAGGATCTGCTTGGCGCGGGCCGTCAACGCAACGGCGGCCCCTTTGCTGAGGCCGCCTGCATCCCGCAGAAAGCTCTCAATTTCGCGCACGGTCTCGATTTCTTCAATCGCTTCGATCAGATCGGCACTTTTCACGCTGGACAGATCGACCCGTGCGTCTGGGTTGGATGGGAAGGCGACCGGGGACACTTCCATGAGCCGGGTCCAGCTTTTGATGAGCCTGACATCGCCTTTCACCTCGTAATCGGTCTTTTTGACCATGCCGCCGACGGAAAGGCCGTCCAGCGTGCCGTGTTTCAGGGCGGCGTGCACGTCAGAAGCCATGCTGTGGCCCGGCGTGAGCTCGCCTTTGACGTACAGGCCAACCTGGTCTTCGGCCGCGTCCTTGTACAGGCCCACCGGCATGGTCCATTTGTGGTCAAAAAACATCTTCGGCAGGCCGTATTGCGTCAGTGTGCCCTTGTAGGCGCCTGGCAAAATGATGTCGTTCTGGTCGTCGCGGACGTTGAAGACGGAGGCATAGCCCTCAAACTGGCCAGAATCGCCGGTCATCTTGAGCAAAACGCTGGAAAGTGGGGTGGTTTTCTTCAGCAGCATCATGCGGCTCCGGTGGGTGCGGCCTGGAGGCCGATCTGGGTGATGGGGATCATCTGGGCTTGCACCATGAGCTGGTCGCCGCCGTCAACGGGTGGCAGGTTCTCCAGTTGGCGGGCTTCGTTGATCTTGAGAACGCCGCCCTGGATGCCAGCCACATAGACGGCATAACGGTCTTTTATGTTTCCGCGCAGCAGGGCGTCGTGGCTGAACTCGGCGGTCATGCTGGAGCGCTGCTTGGCGGTGAGCACGCGTTTTCGAACGGCCTGGTCAATGCTGACCAGCAGCGCGCGCACCACGAGCTTGTGCCAGCCGTCGATGATCTGCTCGATGCCGCTGCCCCAGGCCGTGACGTTGGAGTGGTGCACGAGCACAGGGGGGGTGGCATACCAGCGGCACATCTCTTCGACACCATATTTCCGCGTCTCCAGAAGCTGCTGCTGCTCGGGCGTGAAGCTGAGCGGCTCGTACTTCATGTTGGCTTCAAGGATGTAGAGCCGATCGGTGGTTCCCTGGGTGAGCTCGCTCATGTTGGCGCGCAGCTTTGAGCGCTGCTCGGTCGTGAGCAGCTTGTCGATCATCAGGATGCCGGTGGGCTTACCGCCGCTGGAAAAGGTGTCGGTGGCTTCCTTCTGGGCGCTGGCAACCTCGCTCACGGTGGCGGCCATGTAGTCCAGCTTGGGCAGGCCGGTGGTTCCGTTGCCCAGGTTTTTGATGTGCAGGACGTTGGCCTCGGCCAGAATGGCGATGTCGTCACCAATGCGGTATTGGTAGACGCTGGTGCCGTCGTCCAGAATGGTGTGGCGCACCTGATCGGCGGGCATGGGCCACATGGCAATGGCTTCGCCGCTGGTCGGGTCACGGTCGATGCGGGCATAGGCGTTGCCGCGCAGGTCATGGTTCATCATCATCGCACGCCAGAACTCGAAGGTCGTCATGCGCGCGTTGGGGCTGTCGTGCAGCAGCTGGTAAAGCCGGGTTCCGCGGGCTAGGGTCTTCTGCCCATCCGCCTGCAGGGCGTAGACGAACTGAGGCAGGCTTGCCACCACGTTGGCGCGCAACTCGATGCAGGCCCAGACGGTGCTGATCTGCATGGCGCTGTCCACGCGGGGAACTCCCGCGCCAGGTACCAGCGCACCGGTGGGCGGCGCGGACTGTTCGCCCTTGCTTTCGGCAAGCGCATTGCCCCCGCCCCAGCGGAACCAGCTTCGCAGGGTGGTGAGGATTGCCATGTGTTCTGTGTTCAGCCCCACACGGGGGCGTTGATGAAGTCGTCGAGGTTGCCGGTGTCTTGCTGGGCCAGGGCCCGCCCCAGCGCCATCAGCATGGCCATGGGGCCGTCGATCTTGTTCTCGGCGCGCTCTTTGGTGGGGGACCGCAGTTCGTTGAACTTGCTGACCTTCACCACCAGGTTGCTCACCATCCAGTTCATGACAGGGTTTCCATCGTGACGCAATTTCTTTTCCAGCACCAGGTTCTCGACCTGGATCAGCGGGGGCGTGAAGAACATGGCCCGCTGCGTGATCTCCACCAGCGGCAGGCCTTCCTCGATCAGCTTGCCGGCGAAGTACATGGAGAGCGCGGGGTCGAAGGCGATCTCTTGCACGTCGAACAGCTTGCAGTAGGTCCGCATGTCTTCGGCCAGCACATCGAAGTCGGTGATGTCGCCGTCCGTCATCTGCACGTAGCCCTGCCGCGCCCAGCCGCTCAGGTGGGCGTTGCCGCTCTCGCTGATGGCCAGCTCGTTCAGGTACAGGCGTGTGCACACGTTCCAGACGCCATCGGTCTCCCACACGATGCACAGGGCCGCGAAGTCTTTTTTCTGCGCGAGATCCAGTCCCATCCAGACCTTGGCGCCGGCATGGGCGTGCAGGTCGCGCAGGGCGGTGTCGCCGCAGCGGTCCCAGGCCCGCATGTCCATCCAGGCCGACTCTCCGGACACCCAGACGTTCAGGCGCTTGGTCAGGAAGTTGTTCAGCGCCGAGGGCATGGCCTCGGCCTTGCGGGCGGCGGCGGCCATGTCGTCGGGCAGCACGCTCACCCCAAAGTTCGGGTTGGCCTTGGCCCAGCTGGCGGGGTCGAACGGGTCGTCGCCATCGTCGATGGTGAAGATGATACCGAACACCCGGTCGTCCCGGATCACCCGCTCCAGGATCTTGGTGATGTGGGTTCGGCGCTCGTAGCAGATGCCCGATCGGTCGGTACCGGCGGTGGTGATGGTCCACAGCAGCGACTGCTCGCGTGCGCCGCGGGCGGTGTCGATCACGTCGTACACCGCGCGGGTCTTGTGCGCGTGCAGCTCATCGAGCAGCGCGAAGTGGACGTTCAGGCCGTCCATGTTGCTGGCCTCGGCCGCCAGGGGTGCGGCCTTGCTCGCGGTGTGCGCCACGGTCAGGCTGTGCTGCATGATCGCCACGCCCAGGTAGGTACGCAGATCCGGCGTGCGCTCGGCCATGGCGCGGGCGTCGTCGAAAACGATGCGGGCCTGGTCTCGTGTGGTGGCCGCGGTGTAGCACTCGGCGCCGTGCTCCCCATCGGCCGCCAGCATGAACAGCAGCACCCCGGCCCCCTTTGTGCTCTTGGCGTTCTTGCGGGGTTCTTCCTCGTAGGCTTCAATGAAGCGACGCAGGCCGGTGTCTCGGTGCACCCAGCCGAACACGGTGGTGATCACGAAACACTGCCAGGGCTCCAGCGCGATCAGCCGGCGCTCGCGGGCCCACTTGCCCTTGATGTGCGGTAGCAGCTCGATGAAGGCGCAGGGCCGTTCGGCGGCCTCAGCATTGAACACCCAGGGCCAGTCGGGTCCTGGCTCGTGCGCCAGGTCGTCCAGCTGGCGCTGGCAGGCCAGGCGGGCCCACTTGCAAGCGGGGATCTGGCCCGCCACCACCGCCTGGGCATAGCCCGTGGCGGCTTCCACGTAGCGGTTCACGGACGGACAACAGCGAAGCGGGCAAAGCCGCTGGCCGGGTTCTCCGGTTTCGGGTCGATGCCCGGCAGCGACGGCTGCACATAGTTCGAGGCCTGCACCCGTCCACGGGCCGCAGGGCTCAGGCCGAAGTGCATCAGGTAGCGGTTCACCTGCTCGCGGTGCTTGCCGATCAGCTGCACGATCACGCTCTGCTGGGCGTAGCCGCTGGGCGTGACGGCGTAGCTGGCCTGGTACACCGCGTCGGCGTAGTTCATGCCGCCGTCCACGTGGCGCGAGACCATGCCGTTGAAGGCAGTCTCCAGCTCAGAAAGGCGGCCGGCGGCCTGGCAGTACAGAGCCAGGGCGGTGCGGTCCAGGCTGCTGACCAGGCCGAGCTCTTCCAGGAACGGTGTGATGCGCTTCCATTCCTTGCGCGCCTCGACACTCAGGTGCTTCGGTGCGCTCGGGATCTCGATGCGCGGATTGACCCCGGCCGTCAGGTCGAGCGTGCGCTTTCCAGCGTTGCCCTCCAACAGTCTGAGCGCGGCCGGTTTCGGCAGCGGCCCGCGGGATCCGCTCATCGTTCAGTTCCTCAGGTGGTCAGTTTGCGATATTTCGCAAGTTGGGGTTCGGCGCCGGTCCGGCAGGGGGAGTACCCCCCCTCCCAAAACCCGCGCACGTAAAAATTTGAC
>Ga0265297_10002215_pt1 | contig 40857 bp, 52 predicted proteins | sample Munlanlwell13791_FD_192502 | JGI IMG/M metagenome (GOLD analysis project Ga0265297, IMG submission 192502) | Leachate microbial communities from a municipal landfill in Southern Ontario, Canada - Leachate well 137-91 | ecosystem: Engineered > Solid waste > Landfill > Unclassified | place... | reverse complement strand
TCAAGATAGTGTTGCATCATTTTTCGGGAGTAAGGGGTGGCGGACCTTGCCGAGTAGACGCACATCCGGAAGTGTTTCCCTGCACGCTCAATAAACTCCGCCGCACCCGGAACCACCGGATCGTCCATGTTGAACCCGAATGGTTCTCCCTTTTTATATCCATGAATCACCCCGTCAAAATCCAGCAGCAATGGTTTTTCAAACCAGATTTTCTCTTTTTTCATATCGACATCCTCTCCATCGTTGTCACGATCACCCTGCATTGCGGGCATAAATGATTATAGGTCAGGCCGTCCATTGATAAGATTTCCGATTTGAATTTTTTATCGCAACGAAGACATACCACCTTCCTATACCCAAACACCCTTTTCTCGGCCCTTACAACATTAGCGATATTTCTCCTCCGGTAAAGATCCTTACCCTCCTTGCGTCTGCATCTTAAACATCCCTGCCCAATTTTTGAGAAATTGAAAAGGTAAATCGATACCGCCGCATGACAAATCGGACAGATCCGAAGCCTCCCGTGGTTGCTGATTTTCAAGATGTCGCGGCGGATATGGTAAACCTCATGCGTCGATTCCCCGATCACCGCACTTATTTCTCTGTCAGTCTTACCCTCTTCGACCAGCTTCCGGATTTCATCGTACGATTTTGATTTTCCCTTTTGTGATCCCGGCTTTTTCACCCCTTGCTGTTGGTAATCCGACATTATCAACCTCCCCAACCGTTTGAATGGCCGACCTCGTACCATCATGAGTCACTAAAAAGGATCGATCACCAATCTCCAACAACCCCGCATCATGGGTGACAATAATTAATTGAAGGCCGAGCTTATGGGAAATTTCTTTGAGGATTTGCCCACCAAGAGTGACCATGGCTCCCATGTTTTTCATGGGCTCATCCAAAATGATGGTGTTCCTACTGCGTGGTTTCTGCAAAGACCATAGCACGATCCTGAATGCAAATGAAATGATGTCCAGAACGCCACCGCCAAGATCATACTCCGGATCATCATAAATCCGATCTCCCTCTTTGATGATCGGTTTGCACTCCATCTTGTTTCTTTTTCTTTCAAACTCCAGATGGAACTCAAACGGCCGATCAAATACCGAGCGAATAGCCATCGTGACCAACGACTCCACCCTGTCCTGAAACCTCCTTTGAGTCTGCTGGGCCACTTCGGTCAATATCCATCTTGCCTTGATGTAAGACTCACTGGCGGATTTCATTTTTGCGATTCTATCCGATTTCTGGGCAATGGATGATTGCAACAAATCCCTTTTGGCCTTGGCCTGATTGAGTACAGAAATGATATTTTGTACAGTGTCCTTATCCATGATACTTCTCCAACATCCCGCGGGCGGTTTTCAACAGATCATCAATCTGCTCGGTCTTGACCTCTATCTGCTGTTGAGTCTTTTTCAACAGATCATAAGCATCATCCAAGGTGTCGACCTTGAATTCCTTTTTCAGTCGCTCCATGATCACCTGCAATGATCCCTCATTTTGGGCGATCTCCCGCTTGACCCTCTCGATCTTTCCCCTCATAACCCCCAATTCCTCAGCCATTGATAACCTCCGCCAGAACATCAATCACGTTTTTATCGATCTTGTTTTTCTTGGTGAACGCCCATAAATTTTCGATGAACGATACACCATCCACCTCACTTCCCTCACCCAGCTCACGGACAAATCCGGAAAGCAGCTCTTCGGATTCTTTCTTTCGCTCGATATGATCCCGGCTCAAGACTTTTATCGCTGGTTCACAGGGGATATCGATCCACTCAAGATTTTTGGTGTCGGTATCGAAAACGGCCACCCCCGGTTCATGGGCAAAATTATACTCGGTCGCTTCCTGCCGGGTCATCGGCCCGACATTCACGATTTGTCGACCATCTTTCTCGAAATAAAAGGACCGATGAATATCCCCGCAAAGAATCAAATCATACCCCAAAGTATTTTCCAGAAAATCAGATGCCGCCGAATAAGCATGATCGGGGTATAACGGGGCGTCCGATATCGGGGCATGGATAACTCCTATGGTTAGACCCGATCGTTGAATCTTGCCCAGTTTTTGCGAGAAATTCGCCCCGTATATGGAAACATCCTGACCCGGCACCCGATAGGGACGATCCGGATCAAGCAAAATGATCAATCCAGCCTTTGCCAGAACCCCCAGATTCGTCCTTTCCCTTATCCCCTCCGAGTAGAAATACTGGTCGTGCTGCCCAAAAACGCAAAGCACAGGGATTTTATATCCGGAAAGGAACTCAATCATCTTCGGGAGCAACAACCAGCTCCTCGGCTTATCGAACAAATCCCCGGCCTGAAGAATGGTCGCCCCCATCCCTTTTGCGGTATCAAAAACAAACTTCAGCTTATCGAATTGAACCGAAACAAGATCATCCATCCTTCCAACCGGATTTTCAGTGATCAAATGGACATCGGACAACAGAACGAATTTCATAACCCACCCCGCATTTCCACCATCTGCTTTTTGGTCAATAGGCAATTCAACGGACCCGGGCATCGACCGGATTTTTCCAGAACGGCAACATACTCATCCTTCAAGGACTCATACTGTCCGACCAATTCCTCATGGGCGGAATCCAATCGTCTCCCCTTTTCACAAAGATCGGAAAGCGCCCGATAAAAAATCCTGTCATCATCAACCCGGATTTTCTCGGCCTTGGCAATATATTTTTCCGCTTTGATCAATTCCCTGAGCGGTTCCTGTGATCTGTACTTTTCCTCGTAGGATATCAATTCCCGATCGAGACGGGAAGCCACAGATAAAAGCGATGTCAATTCCCCCTGAGTCTTCAAAAGATCCTTGACCACCTGATCGGTATCATCCAATCCATCATACTTGTCAAGATCGATACGGGCGGATTTGAGTTCATCCTCCAACAAGACAATGCTTCGATTTGACTCATTGATTTTTGAAGTCAGGCTGGAAACCCAATCATCTACTTTTTCAAGATTCGTGATCCGGTTGATGACCCGGGCAATCTCCCCGGCTGAAGAGGACACCAGAAACGGCATATCAAATTGCCGCTGTACATTCAGCTCCGACAGATTCAATATTTTCTTCACGTCATCCGGCACTGACTCACCAACCCCGGTGAATGAAAATTTCTTCCCGGCAATATCCAGATAATAATGAGTGGCCTTGACCTCTTTTTTATCGGCGGAAACTTTGATGGATTTGACAACGACTATCTGACCATTGTCCAAATCAAGGGTGATCTTGGTTTCCCCTTTATCCCCGGCAAAATTGGAAAAGAATCTGCCGCCCGATGGTCGATTGTCAATCAGCAACCGCAATGCCCGCAGGACCGCGGTTTTCCCGACTGTGCTCAATCCCTGAATCACGTTCACGAATGGTGAGAACTCAAAAGACGAGTCAGCGTGCGATTGAAAGTTTACTATGCTTAGTTTTTTGAACATTTTCCTTCCTCAATACGGATGAAATATCCGGCACCCAATCAAAAAAAGAATCCAACCCCATTATACAAGCCCTTTTCCCCACTTGGATAACCGTATCATTCCACGGGAACCCAAACGCATCGACCAACTTATTGAAATATCCCCTTGTAAAAACGATACAGGGCTTCCGGCCATTACGCCTGAAAACAAGCACCGGGACTCTTCCGGATAGCTCCGCATCCCGCCTTGCCTTATTCCAGAAAGAATAAAAAACCGGCTCGGTCTGCGCGGAATCAATCAGATCCAGCAAATCCCATCTCAGCAATATTTTAACCGACTTTCCATCTTCGTTCTTTAATTTCTTTTTCGACTTTCCGGAGTATCCGGTTTTGAGTTCAATGCTCCACTCGGCCTCAAGGGGTTTACCCTCTTCCTCAACCGCCGTGATATCCCCATGCTGACTTTGCAGTTGCCCCTTGACTCTTTTCCCCCTCATGGTAGCCCGACCACCCGAACCATGCGTGTGCCAAAAGACGTCAGGGCTCTTGCCCTGCGTAAACCACAATGACAGCTTTTTGGAAAACTCCCTCTCGAAATCGCCGCCCTTTCCCATCACTCCTCCACATGAAGATCGAAGTCATCTCGATACTTCAATTCTTTTTTTATATTATCACACAAAATACCATTACGACGAACAATATCATCTTCGCCAATAAACCATTTCAGATAACTATCCGGAACATCCTCGATGTCTTTACCTTTGTATTTTCCGAATGACATTTGGCCCAGACTTTCCGCCATGATCCCCTCCAAAAAATGAATCCATCCATCTTGCCATTTCATCAACCGCAATCAAGGACCGGAACCCATACTGGCCAAAGATAGCCCTGAACTTTACCGGTGAGATATCATCCAACTCCGCGTACTCGATCCTGAGCGGTTTCTTGCCGACAAACGGCAAGGCGATCAATCGATAATTCAGATCCATTTGATCCTTTGAGTTGTCGATCCAATCTTCTATGATCTGTCGTTTCTTTCCCTGCAAAATCTCGGCGACGTATTTTGCAGCAGTAAGTTCCCCAACCCCATCGATCCCGGTAATATTATCGCTTGAACATCCGGCAAGGGATTTGACCTTGATCCAATCCACCGGCTTCAACCCAAACCAATCCGCGGTAAATCTTGCCTCGCTATTGACCACCTTGAAGTTCCACATTTTCACCGGACAAAACCGATTATCAAGCAACAGCTGAAACAGATCATTATCGGCAGAGACAATAAGCGTATCGTCAGGATGCCGCATCACAACGTGGGCAATCAGATCGTCCGCTTCATATCCAGTTTGATGAAAGATATTTTTGAAGCCCATATAAGGCAAAAAATTCTCACGAAGTTCATCGAATTGACCAAAGGCCATTTCAAGATCCATTTGTTGTTCGTCAGTGAGATCCTTGTGACGACCAGCTTTATACTCGGGGTAGATCAACTTTCGATAGGATTGTTTTGAGTCCCAACAGAAAACAAATTTGCTGGTTTGGAACTGGGAGGACAGCTTTAATATCTGCTTGATGAAGCCAAAGATGACCCCGACCTGTTTTTCCTCATGGGTCAGACCGGCCATGGTATAAAGTGACCTGTAACAAAGATAATTACAATCGATCACGAGGCGCATCAATACCTTCTTTCCCGATTCGGTTTGATCGCATCTTCTATTTCATGCCACGCGGTATCAACCCGATCCGCCAGTTCATCCTGAAGTTTATTTTCTTCGATATGCTTAACTAAATCTGCCCTCGAATACTCTTCGCCATCCCATAACATTTTCGCCACTTTCGGACCATACAAATACGCAAGACAGGAAGAAATATCATCCAAGCCATAGTCAAACAGGGCTTGAAATTCCGCTTCACGGAATGGCTTTGCAACCTTATTCCTTTCAATACGGGCCAGCACCCGAATACCATACACCCGATCATCGCCCCTGAATGTCCGTTTCATTTTTTCCTGTTCATACAGCCAAGCAACCGCATGAGTATAAAAGTCCAGACCTTTGCCGCCATTCCTACGATATTTTTTCCCGTAAGAAATCCCGATTGCCGCACGGATCTGTGAAATCAGAAACAGGGTGACATCCTTGCCTTCCATCCTTGCACAAAGATTGTTAAAGAACGAATCACTCAGATACTTGGCCTTTTCCGCTCCAGCCCCGTATGACCCATCCTCCGGTTTATCCGTCTTGGCGGCTTTATCGAAGCGATCCTTGCTATCTTCTGTTACCAGAGCATCCACGGAATCAAGGATATATAACAACAGCTCCCCAGATTTATTAGCGTCAATCTCTCGGGCGACTTTTCTGCCCCAGCTTTCAATGGATGGCGATCTTGCCCACTCCACGGCTTCGCAAAATTGCTTACCATACATTTCCTCAATCGGAAAATCCATGACCCCTTCAACATTGTCAAAAATAATCTTGACTTTTTTGACAGCTGGGAAATTCTTTGAAACGTTTCCCACCATTCTATAAAACGTGCTTGCCGCCAGCTCCAATGCCAGCAGGGTTTTCCCGCTGCTACCATCTCCAACGACATTCGATATCCTCCCTCTCGGCCAACCACCCTTTCTTCCTTTCTGGGATAATGCAAGATTCAAGGTTGTGCATCCACTATGTAAAAACTCGACCTTTGAACTTTTATCATCCTCTTCTACCTTTTTTACTTCTGTATCTATCCCAACATGGCGTTCAATCTTCATAATTTTCTCCTTATTTTGTGCGGGCTTTTTGTCATTCTTTTTCAGGCTACCCCGCATCCCCTGAAATCAGTCGGTCGCTATCCGACATCTTTTTTTTGATAATCAATCTTTCTTTGATGTCGTAATTGCAATTCTTACATCCTGAGCCTTCTTTTTCAAACCCTGCATTGCAACCCTGACTCTACGGCCCGCACTGGCGTTCCCCTTTTCCTCGAATTTGTCGGCATCTTCCTTTGCAACCGCAAGAATCCCAACCATCTCATCAATCATGTCTGTAATCATTCATACCCTCCTAATATTATTTTATTGGCTTTATCCCCTGCTCAGACGATCATTTTCCTTTGCGCAATCCTTCCAGACTTCGCATTTTTCACATTCGGCTTTATCATCAATATCCTCACCGAACTTATGACCATACGGGCATTTCGATTCCGACCCGGACCCTTTCTTTTTGGTTTCTTTCTTTGGTTCGGGCTTGGCATCAACCTTATCTTTTCCGGCTTTCTTTTCCTTTAAAGCCTTGAGCCTTGCTTCAAGCTCCGCGGCTTCTCTTTCCTCATCCGATAATTCTTCCTCTTCAGGTTCCTCCGGCTCCGGCGGCTCCGGAACATCCTCTTCCTTCGCCTTCTTCGCCTTTTCATATTTCGCCGGACGATCCACCGGCTCCGCCCCCAGCCGCTGCGTGCCACAACCCAACGGCACACCCCAAAATGCCTCATGGGCAGACTCCACCGAAGGCCACGCAATTAACTCGTCCAGCGGATGAACGGCGTCAACCACATTCTCCGGAATCGGGGTTCGACGCTCCTCAAATTTCACGCCAATGAATTTACTTTTTTCATCCATTCCCTCCCGTTGAAAAGAAATGGACCGACCATCCTCGATATCCATATAAGGGATGTATGTTTCGATCCCCCTCGCCTCCCCCGGCAAAAGCGACTTCTGCGAAATGACATCAAGATATTGCTGGAGCAGATACGCAGAAGTCTCCCATACCTGACCTCCCACCCCCGGGTCACGACGATCAAAGATATTATAAATCGTCCTCGGCCAATTCGCATAACGGATCGAATCGGTTTCCTCTTTGGTCGCGCCTTTGCTAACCCTCATCTTATATTCCTTGCATACCGGGCAATAAGCCCCTTTTCCGAACAAAGCATCCCGTCGGTTTTGATCCCGAAAAGTCTGCTCGATACAGATGATGTCCCCACCATCCTGAGCACAACCGGGATGACGAAAGATCCGTAAAACATACGCCATCGCATTTGCCTCAATCGGATCGTATTTCCCGGCTTCATAAAGCAGGATGTCCAAAAGATTCGGACCCTCCTTACATCTGAAAAACTTGACCCCCTGCAAGGTGGACAAAAAGAGGCTGCCCCGCCGCTGATAATGCTGACCCTCCTTTTCCATCCGCCTTTGCATTTGCTCCCGCATTGTCCTTCTACTTTCTCGCATCGCATTCCTCCTTTTGTTTTTTATGAAACCAAAGTTTCGCTTGGAAATAACTCCTGAAGGTGCCATACGCCAGCAACCGCCAGACGACATAACCAAACACAATTACCGGGATTATCAATAACAAATATTTGAGTTCCATTCTCTCACCTTTTAATCCTTTGCCGATGGGCACGGTCCATTTCATCCGACGCCCGATTTCTCCGGTCTGACGCAAGCTGATAACTTTCGGAGAATCCGTCCTTCATGGTATGGCCCTTGCTTTCATTCCGGGAAAGATGGTCAAGACTTTTTTCCTTTGAGATCGTCGCCCACTTAAAACCATCCAACAGATTCACCTGATATTCAGCTTCAATCAACCGCAACGAAACATCCTTGTAAGACGGATCGGCATGAACATCGGCATCAACCCGGGTATCGCTCGGGGCTTTTCCATCCCGGTCCGTGATCTCCTGACGATACTTTTTATAAAGCGTCGCCTTCAAAATTCTTTTCTCTAACCAAATTTCATCCTTCAATTTTGTCGCTTCCGCCACCTGCTCGGCGTAATAGGAATAGAACCCCGGATTTTTGATCCATTCATCATCGAGGTTATTCCTGTCGATACCAAACTCAGGTCTGATCTTCAATTCATCCATCTCCCATCTCCTTTCTTAAATCTATTATATCATCATTTCGATGATTCTTATTATTTAACTACCATATAACAGGCATAAGTCAACCCAGCTTTGCCGTTATAAATCATAGAATCGCTGAATTCTCCAATGATAAACGCCGCAATTTCTGAGTTATTCGGATTGGCGGATAGCAGGACCACATTCATATACCCCAACACGGCCAATCGAATCCTTTCAGGCTCATCTTTCAACGCTTTCAATACCGGGGCAATCTCCTGCCATTTTCTCCTTTGCAATAACATCTGACATAAATCCTTGACTTCCTTATGAACAGATGCATGAACTAATGAAATGGCATCCTCATCATTTTCTACATCGCGAATGGTATCCATCGCCACCAATATTTCCCTCGGAATACCTTCACAGCTTTCAATAATGGCCCGCTTCACATTCGGCGATATTCTAAACCCCTCTTCATGACAGACATATCGAATCAAATAATTCTGATCATTTGGGTCCAAAGTCTTTACCTCGTAACATTTGGCCCTGCTTCTGATCGTCACAGGCACTTTCTGGAAATCAGTGGTACAAAGCACGAAATAACAATGCGACGGCGGCGCTTCAAGAGTCTTCAATAACGAGTCGGATGCATTGCCGGTCAAGCGATGGCACTCGTCAATAATGAAGATTTTGAATTTACCGGCGAGTGGGTTATATTGTGCAGCATCCTTTATCTGCCGGGCATTATCGACCCCGGTATTATCAGCAGCATCAATCTCATTAACATCGATCTCATTGACTCCTATCTCTTTACCGATCAATCTTGCGATGGTCGTTTTACCGCATCCTCTGGGTCCATAAAAAAGAAAAGTCCTTGTGCGTGGAATGGCCGGGATGAGTGATTTCTTTAATGCGGCATTTCCAATCAGCTCATCAAAATTACTTGGTCGATACTTTAAATGAAGTTCCATCCTGTCTGTAGTCATTTTAATCCTCCCGCAAGATTAATTTGGTTAATAAAATTCTTAATCCCCTCTTGAAACAAAAATTTATTATCCGGATTCCTCAATACAGCCGATGGATGCAATCCCCAACAAACATACACCCCCTTGCTTTCAATCCATTCGGTCATTCCGCATATCTTCATTATACCCCCATCTTCCCCTTTGAGATATTTTAATGCGATATTGCCCAATGCCAGACATAATTTTGAACCGGTATTCTTGATCTCGGCATCTATCCATTTTGAGCACGCTGATATGTGATTTGGTTTCGGAGTCCTGATATTACCGGGATAACATTTGCAGGTATTGGTGATATGAAATTGCCGACGGGACATTCCATGCTTCTCAAGCTCCGACCACAAAAGATCACCCGATTTCCCGATAAACCCCATGCCCTGCTCATCTTCATTTCTACCGGGCGCTTCCCCGATAATCATCACATTGTAAATTCCCCGTGATGGCAAAACCGGTTGGCGGGCTTCCGATCTTAATTCACAATCCTTACAGTGAATCAATTCAGGATCGCGCCATTTCTTTTGAAGGATGAAACATTCATTTGCTTTGTTCTTGGATTCCCCCATCACGGAAACATCGAATGAGAAATACGATGAAAGATCAGAAATGGGTGACGATCCTATTGCGCCAATCTCTTCGAGTATCCTGCCGATTCTGCTTCTCTCCGGAGAAGACGTTTCAATATTAAAGAACCCTTTTCTTTTGTGACTTTTCGGCTTAAATGAAGCAAATTCCTGAGCAGTCTTTTCTCCAACCCCTTTGATTTCTATGAATGGGACATAAATGTTATTTCCTTTCACCACCCATTTAACAGCATCCGAAATCCCCACCCTTGGCAACACGACATTTAATCCGATCCTCTTGGCCTCCTTGACAAGCTCCTCCTTTTTGCTGTCAGATCCAAACGTCAAATTGGCACAAATAAATTCGGCAGGAAAATACAATTTCAACCATGCACACCAATACGCAATCATCGCGTATTCAATGGAGTGGGACTTGTTGAAAGAATATCTTGCGTGATTCTGTAAAGCATCCCAGAACTCCCTTGCCTCATTTTCCGGCAGAGTCCCCTCCTTCAAACATCCATCAATAAACATCTGCTCATACTCGGCGAATAATTTCGCATCCCGTTTCTTTGCAACGATCTTTCTGATTTTATCGGCTACCGAATAAGGCAACCCAGCCACCAGATTGATCACCTGCATCACTTGTTCCTGATAAACAATGATCCCGAAAGTGTTCTTGGTAATCCTTTCATAAATCCGATGTTTCTTTTTCCACTTTGCCCCACGCTTCCGTTTGGAAAAATCAGCCGCCATGCCGCTATCCAAAGGCCCGGGTCTGACTAATGCCAATATGTCGCTCATCAATCCAAAATTATCAACCCCGATTTCCTTTACCATCTTTGTCATCGACCAAGTATTGAACTGAAATACGCCGACTGTCTCACCTTTCGACAACATTTCAAAAACCCTCGGGTCATCAAGTAAGATCGACTCAAACACAATATTCTTACCATGATTTTGCATAATCAATCGCTTCGTTTCATTCAAAACCGAGAGGGTATTCAGGCCAAGAACATCCAGTTTCATCAACCCCATATACTCTGCATCGTCCTTGCTCCAATTGATAACTTCCTGCCCTGATCGAAGGGCCAAATATCCCCTTGCCCCTTCCGTCAAATCTTCAGCCGAAACGATCAATGCCGCGGCGTGTTGGGAACACCCCTTAATTTGACCCTCCAGTCGAATTGCATAATCAACCACCTTCGGATAACGGGAACTGAAAGAAATCCCTTCATGGGTCTGTTTTGACGCATTTTCCACCGAATTATTTTCATTGTCCTCATCAAAGATGGCCTTGGCAAAGACATCGACATCTTTATAAGGCACGTCAAAAACCCTTGCGACATCCCGCAAGACTCCTCGGCCTTTCATCTTCATGAATGTCGAAACAGATGCCACCTGATTCTTTCCATACAACTCCTCAAGATGTTCCCTGATCCTTGATCGCTTCACATCCTCAAAATCGATATCGATATCCGGAAAATCAATCCGATTCACATCAATGAATCGGGAAAACAATAATTCATATACGAGCGGATCGACGCTCGTGATCCCCATCAAATATGCGATCAAGCTGCCCCCAACAGATCCCCTGCCCGGTCCCGTCATGATACCGTTCGACCGACACCAATTCACCAGTTCCCATACCAGCAAAAAATATCGGACGAACCCTTTCTTTTTTATCAGCTCAAACTCTTCCTCAAATCGATCCTGATACACCGAATCCCAGACCGTCGAATGAAAAAGCCTCTGATATCCTTCATCACATAAAGTTTGTAAAAACTGATCTTCATCCCGCTCCGATATCTCCCTCACCACGGGAAGCCAGACTTCTTTTTTTGCGATTTTAAATCCGGAACATTTTTCAGCGATCTCCATGGTATTTCTCATCGCCATCAAATATTGTGCTTTGGTCAATACCCCTTGATCGATGAAAGCCTGTTTCATCTGTTGTTCTGATCGTAAAAACAAACCATAGGTCTCAAATCGAAATCGCTTGGCCTCATTCCATTTCGCCTTGGTCTGGATCGCCAACAGCACTTCATGAATATCACTATCGGCTTCATTGATATAATGACAATCATTTGTGGCAACCATTTCCATTCCGGTGGTTCCAGCAATATCAACGCACAGACGGTTTATCTCAACCTGCGCCTCAATCCGATGCGGCATCACCTCCAAATAAACATCACCCGGGATTTTCCTTGAAAGGTTCTGTAAAAAAATCTGACCGTCAACCGTTCTCAAAACCGAAGCGGAACATCCAGATAAAAAAACTAATCCTTCATAGTGATCCAAAAGATAATCGAAATCAATCCTCGGCCGATGATAAAACCCGACCAAATTTGCTTTCGTTAAAATCCGGCAAAGGTTCTGGAACCCAGTCTCATTCTTGATAAGAGCCGTCAAATGATATCGATCATCACCGCTCGCCTTGTGTTGCATCTGCGGCACGACATATAACTCGCAACCCATGATCGGTTTAATCCCGATTCCTTTTGCCTGATTCTGAAAATCCAACAGACCATCGATATTCCCGTGATTGGTCAATGCAAGATACTGCTGGCCCAATTCCTTTGCCTTATTTAGATAAGCCCTTGCCCGACCAACTCCGTCCAAAAATGAATATTCATTATGTATGTGGAGATGACAAAACATTCATTCCCCCTCTTTTGAATTACCCAAAAATCTTTTCCGTAATTTCAAACGATACGCAAAAGGCTTACTAAAATTTCCATCGATGCCATCACACCCCTCTATAGATGGAGCGTGATAATGAAAAGAGAACAAACGACTCGCAGATTTGAGAAGTAATTTTCTCTCCCTTTGGCAAGTTAAATTACCCGCAAAGTAGATGATCATCATTCACCTTTCAATGCAATTATATGCCTAAACCCGCCACTCTTGAAAAGAGCTTTTTGTCCATCAAAATACATCGATTTTGTATGTTCAAGTATCTTCAAAAAGAAAACCGAATTGATGGTAAATTTGGCCTCCAGCTTGGTCCTGATTCTCGCATCACTTTCAACCCATCCGATTTTATTTTGTCCTTTGCATTTAATCCTGCCCTTATCAATCGCCACTTCTACCTGACGATCCTGATCGTTATCCCCTTCCGCCAATATCGACGCTGTCTCCACCAAACCCGGCATATCATCGGGAAGATCAATTTTATCGCTATCGAATCCGGTCATAAACTTAGTGTAATCCGGGAATTGACCGGAAACAAGACGAGAACAAAACACGGCACCATCCTCTGTAAAAAAATAAACCCATGTCTTCTTGGGAGCAATGGCAAATTGTTTAACATTAAATTTGACCAACTCCATTGCCGATGCCGCCGGCAATAAAATTGAACAACCCATAGACTTCGACATCTTGAATTCGCTAATCCTCATGTCGTCGGTGGATGCAATCATATCTCCATTCAAATATAAACAAGTCAGAATCGGGGTGCCCATATCCTTCGCGGCGGAAAACATACAAAGAGTAACGCCCTCAATAAAATCTTCAGGCAGTGGCTTGGCCAATAGTTTGACCCTCTCCAATTTAAGAGATTCGATCATCGGCAAAACATTATCACCAGATTCCGTAGCCATATGTGCCCGAACCCGTTGCGCCGATATGGCAAGCTGACCATCTTTCAATTCAATATCAACTTCATTGTGGGTAATTCGCATCAGGATTTTGTAGAACTCCTCCGCAATTATTGAACATGAAAAGTCAGTCTTGAATGGATACGAAATACAAATCCTGTCGTTATAGGTCAGGATCTCCTGACCCGTCATAATAAAATGGGTGGCTTGATCAATGATTGCTTTTTTTGCGAGTCCGGGTTTTACTGCGGTTAATACGTCGATTAGTTTTTGCCTTTGAATTTTCATCTTTTTTACCCTCCAGTGAATTCAAAATAGATGTCCAAGTTACCTTTCGGAATGGCAATGGGCATTGCGGGGACAAATCATAATACGACAACAATGACACCACTGGCACTTTCATCTTTTTAATCTGCTCTATGTTATGCGGTTCTGTCGATGCAAGATAGATTATCATTCTTTTCTTCCTTCTTTTTTTGACATCAATCCAGTAGTCACATATTCCGGCAGATTAAACTTATCGGCCTGTTGTCGACAAAAATAATACGACAAAAGGCGGTTAGTGGCCCGAGCCTTCGTTAATGTCACCCCTTGATTATCTTCGCACCAAGTCGCAAGAAAGATTTTCATTTTTTACTTCCCTCATTTCGTGAAACCTTCTGTCCATATTGACCCTTTTCTCCAGTATATCATAATACGAAAATAATCTATTGGCCGCCAATTTCCTAAGCGCGTCAGCTGTATCTTTCAAATACCCCCCCGCCAAAAAGATTTTCATTAGCCCTTAACCTCCTGCTTCATCCCGAATCCTTTTTGGATTTTACTTTTGAAAGGCCAAGGCCACTTTGGCAAATTCCTCTCAAGATCAAGAAAATACAGAATGTTGAGTTCATCTCTTTGCCGATAATCATTGGAGAGACCCGGCTCGATGATCACCTCAATAATGTTTTTCATTACCAAAAAATCGGGTGGGATATAAGTACCAAACTCGTCAATGAGCTGCCGGCAGGCATCTGCGTCAATACTATTAACCCACCGCTCACCTTTGGATTTGTCCGGTTTATATGTCTTCCGATCTTCGTCCCGATAAACCGATTTACCCATTGAAAATCCTTTAACCTTGAAGTAATTCAATATGACCCGTTGTTCCATCTCAGAAAATGTATAAAAATGTTGATTGGCGACACCGACCTTAGAAGATTGATTAGAGACGGTAACCTTCCACGGACTCACATCATATACGAATTGTCCATTTTTTATCTGGGGCACAAAAACAGACCCAAATCTTCCCGTCAAAACCCAGCTGGTACTATCCACTGAATACCAAGGGTATCGCACCATCAAATCCAACGAGGTCATGCCAAAACCATGAACCTTCACCTTGGGCATTCCATCTCTCTTGTCGCAAATAACATCTCCAAAAACATGATCCAGCCATACCCTCAAATCGCCAGTAGAAATTGGAACCATCCCGCCAAGAGATATGTACTCATACTCTTTAACATACTTCTCAAGATATTGAATGGGCTCTCCGTAATGAAAACAGGGCAGGGGATGCAGCCCAGCCTTTTCCATTATCTTTTGATTTTCAAGAGTCTTCTCAGGATCACCAATTGCATCCATGACTGAATAGTGATCAATGAACGCTTCATGCTCTTTGAGAAAATCGATATAAAACCCGATATCGATTTTTACCCCCTTCGCCCATGCCGAGTATGCGCCGCTGTCCATGAATAATTTTACTTTTTTTAATTGCACTGACATTGCTCTTCTCCTTTTTTAATTTTCTTTTTTATGTTTAATTTTCTTTCTCCATAAATATACACTTCTTAAAAAATGATCGCGATAAAAATATGACCACATTCTATTTTTAACCTTTAGCCTAAGAAGTTGTTTTGAATATCCCGGTTCACACCCCCCCCAACGAAATAAATAATCATTTTTGTACCCTGCTCATAAATTCATCCTTGCATCCATTTTCTTTCTCGCCGACGATCCACCCCTAATTACCAAAACCCAAATCCTTTTTGCTTCCCTTTCTGATCTATTATACCCGCGACTTTGCTTTTCTCTTCAAAATAAAGAATACTGACAAGACATCTAAGAGTGATACCTTCCGTAGTGGCCTCCTTGCAGGCATTATAATCAATGCCTTTGTCAGTGACCCATTTTTCAACAACGCTATAACTCTCAGGCTCCCTCCAATCCAGACTCATTGACGAACTATATTTAAATGCGGCATTAGGATTTACCTTGATCCACCCCCACGGAGTCATGATTCCACCAAAGCGAGCCTGCATGTGAACCGATGAAGCATCCACGGAATGCCAACTAAATAAATCAAGAAGCTCATCCGATGTAATTCCAAATCCATGAAACTTTACGGTTGGATAATTGTTAAAACACTTTCCGATCCATTTGATTCTTTGCCGGTGAAGGGAAGGCCCGGCCACCCCTCCCAAAGCTACATAATCAGTGTGTTCAAGATAAAAATCCAACACCCCTCTCGGCTCCCCATAATGAAAGCAAGGCAATGGGTTCAACCCAGATTTCTTCATCTGAAGAAAATTATCCATGCTAATTTGCGGCGATTTGATATCATCAAGTGAACAATAAATATCAATACCATTTTTATTTTCATAAATGAATTTGGTGTATTCATCCAAATCGATTTTTACATCCCGCCTGAAGGCCGAAAATGCGCCGGAATCCAAAAACAGACTATCACAAAAAGAAGGTCGAGTGAGAGTCCTCAACCCATAAAACGAGATGAGAACCCCAATCTGCGGAAACAAATCGGTCTTGACAGACGCCATGTTGGAGTAGTAAATCTTCATTGTTCCCTTTTGATCAAAGGCAAGACCAGCAAGCCGGAAAGATATTTGATCAATGCCTGCCCCCATATTGCCGGCCAGATCCAGCCAAAGGCAATGGTAACAAAGATTGCAGAATCCAGAGGGCAGGAAAACAGATTAGAAATGTATATCCTCTTGCGTAGAGGCCATTTGAAGGTTTTGAACACAAACCAATCCACAGACTCCGAAACCAAAAATGCGGACACCGAAGCTAATGCAATTTGCCGATTCAAAAAGTAGGTGATAACAGTTGCCGTAAGCATCCATACCCATACTGCGGCATCTCCCCATGATCGCTGAACAAAATCACGAAACGAAAAGGTCAACCCAACAAAAACTACCCCTGCAGGGAATGTCAAACCGATAAACTTAACAATCCCGAACCGATCCACAAATAAATTTGCCAATAAGATGCTCCCCAAATATAAAGCCGCCCATCCCCATCTTTTCATAACTCACCTCCCTTGAATTCTGCTCATAAATTCGTCTTTGCACCCATTACGATTCTCGGCAAAATATCCCCGAACCGCAATAGCCTCAAAAGGGCTATTCCATTTTTTCAGCCCCCTCATCTCTTTGCACAAATGGCGGGCGTTCATCACAAGCACCTGCCCAAGCGGGTGTACGGCGTCGTCTATGGCCGTTACAACTTGATTTACGAGCCGTTCCGCTATCTGAAGCCGCCCGGAATAATAATCGATTGTACGCCCGATTTTGCTTGCCCCCATAAGCAGTTTATCAGGTATGTAGCCATAATAATATGATCCAAAAAACGGGACCAAATGATGTTCGCAATAAGATGTGAAATATCCCTCATCGCGAAGCATCTCATTATATACCACACCATCTTCGCCATTCGGAAACGCTGTAATCTTTGGTTGGCGAGATGGATCGTACCCACAAAAGAAATCCCTGTACATTTTTGCCACCCGGGAAGGGGTATCCACCAGACCAACCCTTGCCGGATCTTCCCCGATAAACTGCAAAATACGAACCACATTATCCTCAATGCCGGATGCAACAGATCCAACCTCCCACCAATATTCAATCCAATCATCTATCCTGCGCACAAAATGTGTCGGGTAGAAATCTAAAGGGGTATGAGATTTCATATGTAAACAGGCAAAATCATGATCCCAATACCGCTGCCGAGTTCTTCCAGAATCAACAAGATCATCAACCACCAGAATCGACCAATCTGAACTCAAGCTCTCCCGATCCACAAGAGGAACGCCAAGAAGGTGTGATAATTCCGCCGCAACATGAATACCCCCACGAGGCACCCCGTAAATCCCTCCATAGGGAATATCACCATCATGATGTTTTTTGATCTGATCAGAAAGAGCCAGTATATCCTGAAAAAAATCTTGAATTGTTATTTTGATCATCTTACCCCTCCATGTATTTCTTGTAGGTTATGCGATCTTCATATTCAATAGGATCTGTCTGCCCAATCTCATCGAATGCGGATAACCTCTCGACGCAAGATCCACATCGACCGCAGCTGTTCTTTTGATCCTTATAGCACGTACGGGTCAATTCATAAGGGACTGGAGAATCTAATCCGTAGCCGATCCTCAATATATTGGTCTTGGTCATATCTTGAAAAGGGGCTTCCAATCTGACCCGCCCACCAGATCCTTCACGGATGGCATTATCCATTGCCACGATAAAAGATCGCCTGCAATCCTCATAAATAGCGTGATCGCCTGCATGAGCGCCAACAGCCACAACTGATGCGCCAAGAGACCATGCCAAACCCATCATGATTGAAATGAAAATCACATTTCGTCCGGGGACCACGGTCAAGGCCATGTTATCATTTTCGTAGTGGCCCTCTGGGATATCTCCCCCAGCCCGCAAAAGATTAGATTTGAATTGTTCCCCGATAAACGGCAATTGGATATTATGAATTTCGAGACCATAAAATTCAGCAAGTTTGCGAGCAGCAGCGTTTTCGTATTCGCCGTGCTTACTGCCATACCCAAAAGAGACGGGAACAACCCCATATCCTTTGTCGAGATAATACCCCGCTAAAGTAGCAGAATCCATGCCACCGGACAGACCCATCACCACTTGTAATTGTTCCATTACGATCCTCCTTTATCGAATAGCGGCTTTATGCTCTATTATAACCCATTTTATGATTTTCAGATAAAAAAAGACCGGCACTATAACCGGTCTTTTTTTTGTGATGCCATAATTTTTTGTTATTTCTTTTTGCCGGCCTTGAGCGCCAGACCCTTGTCCGAGACCACAAAGGTGACCCCTTTTTCCTTTTCCATCCTGGTCGGCTTCGCCTTGCCGCCAATCTGGGCGTAAATCGTCTTCTTCATCTTTACGGCATCACGATCCGGGAACATGGATTTCAGCTCGCCAAGAATGCCATCCTGATCAATCGGCCCCTTGGATGTGATGATCGCGAGAATCGAAGCAATGACCCCGGGTCCCTTATCGGCTTTCGCAATCTTCCCGGTTTTTGCTTTGGGGGCTTTCGGTGCCTTTCCGGCTTTTGCTTCTTTCGGGGGCACTTCAGCTTCCTCCTCCGGGACGACGATTTTCTGATAATACGCTGCTGCCGCTTCGGGGCCGGTCCAATCACCATTTTTATCATCGGGGATAGACTGCACCCCATCGATAAAAGCGGCAACCAGCTTGTCCTTCGCCGTGCCCACCGTGTTGATTTTTTCTTTGAGTTCCCCGCTGTCGTTAAGCACCTTGATTGCCGCCGCCAGCTCCTTGAAATTGATCTTCGCCAACTCGATTGTTTTCACTGCCATGATCGTTCTCCTTTCTAATTTTGAGGTTTATCTGACATCTCCCTTTCACTTGTAATGATTATACATCATTTCTGTCGAATCTCCACAATTTTTTTAAAAAAATATTTTTTTTGTTAAAAATCCTCTTTTAACTGAATAATTTTATGTAGTTGAAGATTTAGAATCCCATCTTCTAACCCCTTGTCCATCATCCATTTCAGCAAAAGCACGGGAGAAAGGACCCCATAAACAGGAGAAAAGGCAAAGGACGCGATACATCCTTGAGACTTAAAACTATCATATACCGCAATGGCGCGGGCAAAATCCTTCTCGTCCATAATGACAAATTTGATAAAATCGGACACCCCTAATGCGGCAAACTCCTGACCGCTTACCATTTTATCCTCCATACCCGATGACGGCAGTTTATAATCAACGATAATACAATCAACATGGGCCGCATCCAATTTCCACCACGAGATCGAGCCATTTGTCTCGACCGATATCTGATACCCATCGTTTTTCAAAACGATAATCAGCTCTAACAGATCATCAATCTGAAGCAATGGCTCTCCGCCGGTGATGGTCACTTTCTTAATATGCATGGATTTGACTTTTTTCAAAATGTCTGGGATGGACATTTTCATGGCGGGGTCGACCTTGAAACTATACGGGGTGTCGCAATTATGAACCCACATATAATCAACTAAATAAGAATCGTAGGGTTTGCACTTGAAATTATACACCCTCAATGGGGCTGGCCTTATTGAAGGAAAAATTTTATTTCTATCAAACAACTTGATTTCCTGAACTTCAAAACCATTCATTGCCATTAAAACCTTGCCGTCCCTCCTTCCCCCATTCCAAAAATTGTAGCCAATTTTATGATCAGAATAATGGCATGATTCGCAAAGAATGACCAAATTGACCGGATCGTTATTTTTATGATTACTATCTAAATGATGTACATCAAGAGGAATATTTTCGTTGCCGCAATTATCACATTTTATGATCTCCCCTTTTTTTACCATTCTTCTTAAATGGCGATAATAATTTTTCCAATTTTCCTTTCCCCAATTTGGATTATTACTACCTTTCTTACATTCAGATAATTTCTGCACCGTCAACATTCTTTGCTCATCTGTTAAATTGGCGTATGAATGAATATACGTTCCCTCCCTTTGTCTTTTCATAATCGTCGCAGAAATCTTTTCCCCGACATCGGCATAATCTATTTTTGATAATCTATTTTTAACAGATTGAGCATTCCTCATCGGATTCAATATTATTTTATTGAATGAGATTTTATCCGTCGCAGACGAATGCAAAATCATATCTCCAACAATAAGTTGATTTGCTTTGATAAGCCCTCTCGTAGTAAAAAATGGATGATCTTCTGTAACATAATAAAAGACCCCATTGATTCGGAATCTAAACCATCGGTCAACTTCCCGACTCATCACCTCCACGACTTCCGTTTCGACTAATATATTATTCTGGTCAAACGTAAGTAAAAAATCCCCTTCCCTGACATCATAAATTTTTTTATTGGGAACCCTTGAGGTAATAATTCTTGGTTTTCGTCTGCCCGGCAAAACGCCAAAACAGGGATATTGACACCGAAGATTACAGCCAGCCAGACGAATGAAAATGGTCAACGCCCCTTGCCCAGCAGAGTTACATTCCCCATCAATGGATTTGAAAATACTACACACATTTAATGTCTGCATGATTATTCTCCCTTTCTTTTCCGCTCGGCAGCCATCGCGTACTCTTCTATATTATCACTCAATATAGATAACATACCTTGTTTATCAAGAGACGCTCTACTACTTGAAGTTTCCCATAAATCAATTTTCTCTATTCCTTTAAGATGGGCATCAAACATCAATACCTCCCATACCCTAACCAAAATATTTTCCGCAGTTGGGTTTTTTATATACTTGTTCAAATAGGAATGATCGAATAAAGAAATGATATGGGTATTTACTATTCCTTTCAAAACTGAAAAATCAAGAACCATCCCTGTCTTCTTATCAATCCTTTTCCGCAAACAAATTTCCATCGCCCACTCGTGACCATGTAAATTATTACAAGCACCATCATACTTTGGCAATCGATGAGCGGCAGCAAAAGAAAATGTTTTCCCAATTAAGATAAAGGGAAGTTTTTGTAAAGAATAATGAAAAGCGGTATGACAAGGAACACATAAGGGTTCCAAATTGGAAGGGAGAAAATTCTTATGATCCTCATCAATATGATGAATATTTATCTTTTTGCCGGGTGCACCGCAACGACGACAAATGGTTACGTCTTCATATTGTTTCAGAAAATCAATATACTGATGCTCTGCAAGATAAAGCAAAGTATGCTTTTCCGGTTGGTATTGTAAACTTAATTCCCCTTTTATCCCTAACATCCCATTTACCCGCTTATTATAATTTCCTTCACTCCACCTCTTAGAAACCGAATCGCTAATCTTGTCACGAACCCCTTCATTAAAAACCGGATTTTGCTTTCCTTCTTTTCTTTTATTCGCTAATTGCCATTTTCTTTCAGGACAAATTACCGCCATCCTTTTATCCACTAATCCATCCCAACTTTTTCCAATCAATTCCTTTACTTTCATTTTTATCTCGGAAAGCAACAAATCTCCCTTCTTTAAATATTCATCAACTTTATCAGAAACATTCTTGTAATAAATATCATGATCTTGGTCTTTCACTTTCAAAACATGAGTACCAATAATCTCTACTTTCTTGCCACAAACTGGGCATTTAAAATCTCTTTCTTTTGCCTTCTCTAATTTACATACATGACAAGTTTTTTGTATTCCGCTATTGGGGATAAACCCTTTCCCGCATTTAACGCAAATTTTATTTGCCATCAGTCAGGCCCTCCATTTTCCACTCAAAAACCTTCACAACTGATACCATTATCCATCCCTCCTTTTCTTTTTTTCAACTTTAATCCATTCATCATCAAGCCATGGTTGACCAAGCGCAAACGACTGCAGGACCATGACCTCCCCCGTAAAACTAAATTCTTCATGACGATGTGCAATGACGCTTATCCTCGATACCCCAAACTCTTTTTCGTCTGGGGTCTGATTCAACGCAAATATCATATCTACATGAGCGAGCTTCCGGATATCCTCGGCCGTGTCCTCCTGCTCAAGACTTTTCTTGCTGATCGATTTGCGATTGCTCTGTAAAACAGTCGCCACCAGACAATGCCGGCGGGCGGCCATCCCCTTGCCCCGCTTCCATACATAATCAGCAACCGCCCGCTCAGAAAATCCACTCACCCCGGACCCGGGGTTTGCGATATCAAAATAATCCACGGCGATCAAATCCGGCACGAATCCTTCTTGATCTTCCAGTTCATCCAAGGCCACTTCAACATCATCAAAAGATGCGGAAAAGGCCGGATAGGCCATGACCCGCAGATTATCTCCTTTGAGTATCTTGAAGTCCTTTACCTTTTTTGACACCGACTTGGAATCAAATTCTTTGCTTTGTTTCTGCACCGCGAACCATACCGCCGGTATGTAATCACTCGATTTGCCATCCAACCGTTTGCAGGCAGTACATGGTTTATACGCCCTCACGTGATTAAACTCCGGAGTCTTTGCCCCGGGCGATTTTATGGCCACCATGCAGGATCTCTCTTCTTTCTTGCAAGACCCATCCTGATTTCTTTCGCAATCAAAAACCGGATATTTGTGATCCCCCGATTTCGACGCAAGGGCGGAGATCCGTTTATAAATCCTCTTTGACACCGCATTCTTATTCATCTCAAATGAAAAGAATACGACCTTCAATCCCTCATGAAGCGCATGGATTGATATCTCCTGCAACCACCAAGACTTCCCCCGCTTCATCGGGGACATGAACGCCACCAACCAATCACGCTCAAAATGTCCCGACATCTCGCCAAGGTTCCCCGGTAATTTAAACAACCGATTGCTTTCATCATCCAAAAAGACTTGATTGATGCTTGCGATATCAAATGGGTTGAACCACTTGCTGATTTCTTTGGTGAGCTTACTGAAATTTCTGACTTCCATTTCGGCCTGATCAATCCGGCCCCTGCTTAATTCCCCCTCTATTTTTTCCTTCAAAATGGTCAATGCACGCTGCCGGAAATACTCGGTCGCCTGATCGACCAGATGATCATAGTTGATTTTTTGCTCCTCATAGCTATCGGACAAATTGGACAGAAAAACCTTTACGAGCTCCGCATCCGCCTCCCGCATCTTTTCCTGCTCGGCGGCAAATATGTTCTTGATTTCAGCGCCCGGAGCCTTTTTATACAGCTTGAAATAATCGACGCACCAAAGAAAAACCTGACGCGCAAAATCGATTTTGAAATACTGTTTTTTGGCCATCCGTACAATATGGCCGCATAAGTTGTCATCTGTTATAATCCCCGTTATGATCCGTTTCTCAATATCGTCACCAAACGAAACCCTTCTAATTTTCATCCCGGCTCCCTTTTACATATCATAAAAAATCAGTTTGCGAAAATGCTGTCCTTTGTGCTTCCTCATCAATCCTTCGTCTTTCCCGCTCTGCGTTCCGCATCCGATTCAAACGATCCTCCTCTACCCTGCTGGAATGGCCATCCCACCCCGGTACGATCCATTTTATCTCCTTTAGATACTCATTGAACTCCAGAAAGAACATCTCGCTATTAATCCATCCCGGCACAACCCCATTGATCTTTTTCCTATCCTGCAAGAGCCGCCAAATGAAGTGGGCGAAACTCGCCGGTCGATCCCTGCTTGCTTCATTATCATCTTTGAAATCCTTCAGGCTCATACTGTAATTATATAACCTTTCCGAAGTTCGTCTCAAAATATTTATTTCGTTGATTGTAAACTTGCGTCTTTCCCCCGGCCATGTCGCAATCAACTCCTCGGTAATCGCCGGATACTTGTCCTTGACCTGACGGCTATGCCTTTCTTCCAGCGCATCCCATTCCGCGCAGCATTCATCGAACCATGATCTGATTCCCAACTTTCGCAGCATTCCGGAGGCAAATTTATTCGGCTCCAGAAACTGATCCAGCGCCACACTACATGAAACAATGGGATGCTTAAACCCGCCAAGGGAAATAAGCCTTTCGTATTTTGTCATCACTTGCTTTATGTAATCAGGGGTGAATCCCATGTTTAATTTCCGATCCAGAGCCTCAAGTGATCTTGTAACGATCTTGCTGTTGATATGATCCGGATCAAGCTGATGGTGTTTAATCGGATAAGATAATGAGTTCCAGAAAATCATAAGCTGCTTTGATTCCGGAGTGTAACCCTTCAGGGATAACAGGGCTGAATAAACAGGTTTGGTTTCACGGGTAATTCTGATCTTTGGTTTATCTTGATGAACAATGCCGGCCCCCGCGCCGGCATCTTTCACCTCCTTAGAGGTGAAAGTATTACTACTTATTCTTTCTATATTATTATTATTTACCCCGCTATTTGCGGATTCAAGTTCCCGCTGTTTGCGGTTACTAGAACCCGTGATTTTCTGAAACTGGTCATTTACATATTCAACCATCCTAAACGAATTGATTTTATAGAAGTTTTTTGATGGAATGCCACGACGCTCTTTTGATATGATACCAAGATCCTCGAAATATAAAATAAATTTCGTTTGTTTATCCGTACTAATCCCGGTCTCATCAAAGATGGTGTCTTGAGTTAAATAAAAGAAATCATCTTCTGTCAGCTTATCTTGTTTAATAAGCATCCCCCGCCAATCATAAAGGACTGCAAGCCACAATGCTTTTTCGATCCCGAATACGCGAATCAATGATTTGCTGATGCCATAATATCCCCCGCTGAAAATATTAGACAGATGATTATTTTCCATAATCCCTCCCGATTTTTATTCCCGGTGGTTTGCGGACAATAAAAAATCCGTTTTAAGTCGGCCCAAGACCATCGACGGAATCAACACCCACCGACGGCCTGGTACCAGCCAAGACCATCAAAGATCAATGGTCTTGAGCCTACTTAAAACGGATTTAATAGCCATCGGATGTTGATTCCTTTCCGCAAGCCTGCTGGTACAGGTTCTTTCTTGCTTGAGAGTCATTATATCTTATTCCCGGAATCAATAAAAGATATTTTTTATCGAAACACAATCGAACGAATCTCCTGCGCTTCCTCCATGGTCAGATCAGCCGGATCTCCCTTATCCAGCTCAAGGACTTCGACCGATGGAATGATCCCTTGCAATTTATCCGCAAGACTTATTGCGTTTTTTGTTGCGTCAGCATCATACATGATAAAAACCTTTTTGAGTTTTTTTTGAGTAAGCAAAACGATCTGCTCGGAGGTCATCCCCTTGCGAAAGGATGCGACGAATCCATCCCCCATTCGCCAGACATCGGTGACCCCTTCCACTATCACCACGATATCCGATATCGAATCATAATTGTATAAACAATGATTGACCGGGATAATGGATTCTTCCGGCGAACAATTAAGATATTTTACAACCCCTTCCGACCGCAGGGTAGCTGCTGCGACAAAAGATACCATTTTCCCATCGATGAAAACCGGCACGATAATCCGAAAACGATATTTCTGGGTGCCGGTATTATAGACCGCCCGCAGCTTATATTTTTTCGACAAAAAATCGGGGTCGAACCCCCGCGAGAGCAGATAATTTCGATGCGGGGGAGGGAGATCCCGGATTAGCCCTTTCGGCAGGGTTAAAATCCCCTCGTTTTTCGGCGAAAACATCGCTGCCACGGGGTTTAAGCCCTCGGGTGGGGTAGATATCCATTCCCGCTCGTGTGAAGCGGTTATAGCGCGAATATTTCGACCCTTGAAAATCTCCATCTCTCGGAGTAATTTGAAGACAGACCCCTTCTCGTCACATACCCAACAATGGAACCCAAGATTGGTGAGATTGATCCCGCAATGAAATGCCGAATCCCCGCAAAATGGACAGACCTCAAGATTGATCCATCCCCGGGAGACATTTTTGCCTCTCTCTTTGAAGGAGATATCATACTCAATGAGCAAAGCCTTGATGTCTAAATTTTCGGTCATAACCATCCATTCTCGACATAAATCTTGAGTCGCTGTATCGTATGTTGGGCGAGATACTGATAAGGGTCCAGAAAATCGACAATCAAAAGATTCTTTTTATCTTCGGTGGTCCGGAGTCCCCGGCCGATTGCTTGCAAGGTCATAATCTCGGCTTTCCCACCGCAGGCATTGATCACGCAATCCAATGATCGGATATTGATTCCCTCCCGCCATATCGACGTAGTGATCACGGCCATCACGCTTTTCGATTCAAGATCTTTTTTTATCTTTTCGCGGATATCCCCTTCGGTTGATCCCTGAACGAACTTCATATCGATACCATACACTTCCTTGGCGATCTCCATGATCTGTTCCCCCTGACCGTGCTCAACATCCTGAATCATGACAAGAACGGACTTCCCGGCTTTGGTTTGATCGGCGACCTCCTTGGCGATCAATCGATTTCGCTGCTTGTTAAGGATAATCCCGACGACATACAAATCCTTGTATCTTCTTTTTTCGGCGATACTAACATTGATCGGTACGGGAATTAGCTTGACCTGTGGCTTGGCGATGATCCCCTTTTCAATTCCTTCATCCATCTCAAATCTTCCAATCTCCGGCCCCAGATATCCCTCACAAACCAATCCCGGCTTGCCGGACTTTAAAGGGGTGGCGGTGAATCCGATCCGGATTGGTGCAAGACAGTTTTTCATGATCCCCGAGTAATGGCCTTCTTCATTGCCTATGTGGTGGCATTCATCCACAATTAAGATATCCGCATCGCCCAGAACATCAGCGAGCTGATCGATCAACCATTTATCATTGCCGGCGAATATAGACCGGGCGGTCTGAGCCATGACCACGTTAATTTTATCGGGGCGAAATTTTTCGTCTCCAACAATACCGACGTGTTTAAACCATTTTGAAAACTCCTCCACGGTCTGCCTGAAAAGAGATTTGGTATGCACAACAAATATGGCAGTTGATCCCGGCAACATCGATATCAGAGCGCCGGCAAGCACGGTTTTCCCGCTACCGGTTGGGGACACGACGACCCCCCTTTTGTTTTCCTTGACGTCATCAATCAATTTTGTCTGATCGGAGCGCAGAGATATGCCCGGGAGGGCTGGCTCCTGAAAAGGTGGGAATTCAAGCGGCGGATCAATGGATACCGGAATATCATTCCTCCGACAATAATCCATGATCCGTGGGGCGAGGCCCGTCAGAAAGAGACCTTTATCAATCCCTTTCCGATGGGTGCAGAGGTAAGCTTGTTGGGATACCCGAGTTTTTTTGAATGGTCCGGGTTTCCAATAAACGGAATCGTATTTGAGACATTCCTTGATCCGGTGGATGTCAGAGCACTCACTATACACCGGATCAAGGAATCTGATCTCTATCATCTGACAAATCTCCTTTTGCATATTATAACCTGCTTCAGAAAAGGGCGACTAAATTTTCGATTTCTCGAACAACCTGCCTTGCATATTTTCTGTCCCGCCATTGCCGCCATAGTGCATCTACAATACGATTTCGGGAAGTCTTTCCGCCAGCCCGCTTACCATTTTCCGTAAGAAGGGCTTTAGCCATCTCATGGGGGGAGTTCAGGACAATATCGATAACCTGCTTTGCCTCATCGGATAAGGCGCGATACGCATCCCTGATCATTGTCGCCCGTTCCTTTTCCAGAAACAAATCTTCCGGTGATTCCGATTCAACGATAAGCCCTGCGATTGAAGGATCGTCATACGGGACGTAATTGTTCCAGTTCATTGCGGCGATACCCCGGTCCCAATCGATCTCGTTTTTCATCTGCCTCATTTGCTTTCCCCTTTCTTTTGATTCATCAATATCGAATATCCCTCAATCAAATTCCCTTGTTTACAATAGGTGCACCCATCCACGGAACCCTTGATTCGTCTTGACACACACACCGTGATATCAAGCCAGTAATCAAATTTGTCGCACCAGAAGTCCTTTGCGAGTGAAAAATCCTTGCAGATTTTATCTGTGGTTCCCACCACTTTTTTAATGGCAGGGCAATATCTCGCCCCGTTCACGAATCGATCTCCCGGTATGCAATCTTGATAAGTGACACAATACCGACAAAACATTTTTGGTAGAGTCTCTCTGGTTATTTTCATTTCTTCGCCGCCTTTCTGATAAGCGCTTTTGCTCCCCTCTCCAGAATTTCCGAAGCAACCGTGGTCACAAATTTATTTGTGGCTTTTGCTTCCTTTTTCAAGGCCTCCTTTGCTTCGACCGAAATGTAGGTTCCTTGAACGATCCTCCTCTTAACCGGCATCCTATATCACCTCCTTTCATGAGTATCTTATAAAGCATTTTTAAAAAAATGGAAAGCATTTTTTAAAAATATTTTATCCCGATCTCGTCAGTGCCAGCCTTACTGGCATACCGGGATTGCTCCCGGTTTCGATCTTTAAAAATCAATCGCCCGCTTCAATGGAATATCCGGCAGGGCTTTGATCTCCGATGCAACCTTGGAGATTGCATCCCGAAAATCTTTCTTCATCTCTTCATTGTTCCGAAGATCCTCGGCGGTGACTCCAAGCACCTGGGCCTTGATCTTTTTGATCATCCCTTTCAAATCGCCACGATCAACAAAATCGGCATACACCTCATCGATCTGCGCCAGAAATTTGTTGAGGGTGTCGAAAGTCCTTTGATTCGGTTTGCCATCGGTACATTGCTTTTTAAGCCGGTCGACACTTTCAAACAATGCCTGATAGATGATACCGACCACCTCATCCTTCATCTCTTGGATGGACTCCTTGAACTTCTTCATCTCCTGTTTATATTGATCAGAGGAGATCAAAGAATTTTCGTCCGGTGGCGCTATCTTGATGAACTGATATTGAAAATAAAACTTTTCTGCCAGCCTGCTTTTCGTCGGATAGCTGTCTTTTGCGTGTTTGTAATATTCAGGATATTTTTCAGCAAATGCCTTGACGGCATCCTCATATTTTTCAAGGATACCATTGATCAAATTCTCCCTTTCGGCTTTCCTGTCATCCAGATAACCGATTGCATCATTGATCTTGGATGAAACGAGAAAGTAGACCCCGTCGATAGGGAACGGGACGGACATCTTTTTGATCTGATGCCGGGCTTCCCAATCAAGAGTTTGGATATCGACCAAAAGTTTTTTGAAATCGGTGTCGAAAAGGTCATGCACCCCGCGAACGATTTCTGTTGGAAGGCCTTTGAGCTGATCATCAGAAAGCTTCTTGCGACCGGCATAGGCCCCAGCCCTGACGGAAATCAACATCCCCTTTTCAAAGATATTCTTTTCGTTTATCATCGTCGTTCTCCTTTCGATTTTATTGTTTAATTCAATTGAAGGATCAACCCGGCCAGAATCAATCCAGATATAACCCCCATCGCGAACCAAGATACGCATTCGGAAAATTTCATTGGTTCCTCCTTTCAGTCCAGAATCCAATTTCGTTTCAAATCTTCAAGGGAATTATACTCCGCCAATAATGATGGAACGAAACTCATTATTTGATGTGTCCCTACATACCACTTCCCTTTATACTCCCCGAAAAAATATCCGAAGTCGTGATCCCGATAATCGACCAATGTTCTTTTGGTGGATTTCAGTTTCAACCCGATTGTTCTATCATCCCCAAAATCAACCTCGGATTTTGGAATTCTTGTTGGAAGAACGGGGTGGGTGTCGATGATATTTTGAAGCACTTCAATAAGACTTGCTTTCATCTTGTCCTCCTTTCAGACCGAAACTCTTTTGGAAGCAGTCCTTAATCTGACCTGCCTCATCTGTGCTTTGCGCCTTGCTTTCTCTCTATCTCTTGAAAATACAGCCCTCCAATTTTTCCAAAACAGATTGTAGATTACCCATCCCCAAAAGCGGTTCCCGACCATATTGCACCTCCTTTCATCCACAAAGGTTCAAGTATTTTTTTGTCGATGCTTGAGTTTCCGGGTTGAATTCGTAATAAGCTGGAGTCAGTTCCCGGCTGATTTCCGATCCCAGGACATCCTTCAGGAACTGGCTTTCCTTCAGACAGGTCTTTCCTTTGAAACCCTTTGTTTCAATGGAAATTTCGCCATCGTCTTTCACGGTCATAATGATCTCTTTCATCATCGCACCTCCACTCTTAATTGGATGCCTTGCGGCGTTCTTTGCTCGCGGACAGAATATCCTTTTCTGATGCACTCCATCTTTGCCTTTTCGATGGTATATGCCTGTTTCAGCAGACCACCATTCTTGCCGATCTTTTTATCAAGACCGCCGCTGCCCCAGTAATCCCAAATCAGCTCATGGTGATTTCCTTTCTTGACCACCCCCACCTCATACTTGCAACCGGGAACGGAAATCGCATGACTGCAATGTCCCAGATCCTCAACCCGCACCCCTTCCGGCAATGGGGTATCATTCATGAATTTCCCGAACCATTCATAATTCTTTTTGTCTTTGATGAAAGTGAATCCCATTCTTTCGCAGGCTTTTTTCAGGATCGTCAGATCCTTGATCTCCAATTCCACCTTCGCCATATGTGACATTTTACACCTCCAATCCAAGTTTGAGGGCAATGAATTTGCATTCCAAACAAGGTTCACCCACCCCTTCTTTTCTCCGTTTCGCCTGATCTTCAGCGCTCCTTTTGAACTCTTTCAAAAGACCATTAGGTGTTGTCTCGTTGATATGTCTGATTTCCTCCATGGTCAATTTTTTCTGCCATTTTTTCATTTTCATTCTTACTTCTCCTTTTCTCCCCGTCATGCCGGTAGGTCAGCCATCCTGATTAACACTCAATTTTCCTGCTTGTCGGAGCCTTATCTGCAACAACCAATTTCCGGCTTGCCGGGACTGTTTTACCTTCTTTCCATTTCCGCAGATAATCGATTTCCCGTGACATGGTTTTGCTGACCGGAACAATCAACTCATCGGCGGAATTGGCATCCTTGTTTTTATCCATCTTTTTCCGTGCTAATTTGCACCATGCTTTGATTTCCGCTCCGGACCAACCCACCATATCATAAGGCTGTGCGGTGACCTTATAAACGGCTTGATAGTGTTTCAGGATCGCCATCTGTTCGGCCTTGTTCGGCAGATCAACAAAAATCGGAGCGGTGTCCCAACGTTCTGCCCGCACAAAGGCGGCGGGAAGTCTTTCGATGTCGTTGCAGCTTGCTACCATGTAAATCCCTTTCGGCCTTGCATCGCTCAGGAATTTCAGGAACTGGGCGTTGGATCGGTCTGTCGTTCCTCCGTCATTTACTCCCGATGATCCGCCAGCACCGGAAGTCCCAGCCAGCCCCTTCTCAATTTCATCAACGAAGACAATGATCGGAGCGGCAGGATTTGCATTTGCGGCAATGACATCAAGTGCTCTCTTCATCGCCTTTTCTGCCTGACCGACCAGACCATCACCCATCAATTGGGCAAACTCTAATTCAATGATCAGCCGGTTGTAATGACCCGCCAGCGCTTGACAGAAGTGGGTTTTCCCGACTCCTGCCGGACCCAGCAGCATGATGCCCTTGGCCTCCTGGTCATCGATCCATTCATCAACGATCTCTTTCGCGATTTCATACCCCTTCAGATCATCCAGCTTTTTATCGTAGGTACCGATCTTCAGGCCGGGAGTGCTATTGATCTCATCGGCCCGCAGTTCCTCGACGGTAACCGGATTGAAATATCCTTTGTTCTTCGCGAGGGAATAGCTGAACACCTTGATGATTTCGTTATAGGTCAATCCTCTTGCCCCCGAGATGATCCGCTGCTTATCCTTTTCGCTCGGTATCTTAAACTTCGGATTGTCCTTGACGCTGTCAATGATGAAATTATAAACATCCTCGATTTCTTTTTCATCCGGAAGGGAAAACTCAATCCTCGCAAAATCCCTTTGGATAATCTCCGGAATCGCTTTTGCAAAAGGGGCATTCCCGACAATGATCAGGATTTTTTGATACTCCTTGCTGGAAAACTTCGCCGCTCGATTCAACAGCCAAGCGGTTTTGGCTTTATCGCAATTTCCATAATCATCGCTCAGGAACCAATTGTAATTTTTTGCAATAACGATCGTACCGGCCGGAACCTCATCCGCCCCATCCTGCATATTTTCCAACAGGGCAAACATTTCATCTGGATTATTATAGGTGCTTTCGCCGGTCGGGGTCTGGGATTCAAAATCCCATACAATCACCCGATGTTCCATCCCGTTTTTATGCTCATCAAAATGAGCTTTCAATCCGTTCGATATTTCCTTCGTGATTTTTTGGACTTCCTGACTTTCGCAATAGAAATACGAATAGCCGGATTTAATACCGAGAATCAATTCATTTAATCCCTTCATGGTTATTTCTCCTTTCTTAAATTGGATTCATCGAATCTCTGGACCGTTCCACAAGAAAACTTCACATCGACTCCCTTTGCAAAAGGGAATTTTTCAAAATCGATAACTGTTCCGATCCGACCACCGAACTGATCATCTTTAATGATGATCTTTACTCTATCGCCGATGTTCATTTTTTATTCTCCTTTCAGAAAGTGACCGGGGGTCTTGGAAACAGGCTCATGCCGTTTGAAATCATCTCAGGCAATCTTACCACTATCCTCACCCCGGTCTCGGTTTTTAAACATCAAGCCTCTTTACATATTGCATGTGATTGCGTAGCTGCTCGATGAATCTGCGTCTTGCTGTCGCCTTGGATTCTTCGCAGCTATTTGACCATTTACTTGTGGAATTTGCAGCGTCCCAATTCAAATGTTGACGGATCAGATCATCAAGTTCCTCTGCCAGAATTTCATGTATCTTTAACTCGGGATGACTCTTGATAGCTTTAAGAATTTGATCCGAAGTTACATAATTAAACTGGCTTTCAACCATTGAACCGGCATCCCATTGAATAGTGTATTCCGGATTCGTTTCAAACTTCTTGATAAATTCCGCCTTATACTGGAGGAATCTTTCTTTCTCCCTGGACAAATCCTTAATGATGTATTCTTTTGCGAACTCTTTCTCCTTTTCCTTTGCAATCCTTTCCTCTTCCTCAATCAGCGGTCGCTCACTCAGATAGCGGATGTCCTCGAAAGGAACCTGTACCATATTTCCATTTACCTCAACTTTCATTGCCAACTTGCCTTCATGGCATCTTGTTGCTGAATCCCTGCGAGCAACATACCATTGCTTTTCGCCATTGACGATAGCTACTTTTACAAGCACGTCCTGATCCTTCAATTTTCTTGCGTCTTCTTTTCTCATTTTCGTTCTCCTTTCAATTAAGAGGGTTAATTTTTTATACCACCGACCTGCCAAGCGGCAGGTTTCGGCCATTAGGCCATCATCAGGGTGGTTATTGGATTCTGAATTTGTTCAGGATGGTCAGTGCTCTGCCATGAAATTTCCGTCCCTTCCTGTACATCCGGTGAAATTTCTCTGCTGCCCACTCGCTCCTTAAATGATACCTATAAGATTTTACCTGTTGATCGTTGACAATAGAAAAATCTACATCAATCACGCCATCAGGATTTTTAATGGTCGACTCATGAATCAGATACATCCGATCATCGACCAACTCAAGATCATCATTCTGAAAGAAACGGGACGATCCATCTTTGAACTCGACGAATGCATCCGAGTCACTGCCATGCGTCACGATTCCGATACGACCGCCATAAAACTCATCCTTAACGATAACCCGAACTTTTTCTCCGACGTTCATCATGATCTTCCCCCCTTCATTATTATTCTGAGCACCAGCCGCCCAGTTTCCAGATGTGCCTGTCCTTTGTTTTCACTTCCACTGCTTTCACTGCTTCCCATTTTTTGGTGTTGTCCCTTAACCAATCTTCAGCTTTTTCGATATCATCAAAAAACCATCGATGTGATTTTCAGACCCGAGCAGGTTGTGAACGTCCCATTATAGGGATCGGCTCCATACTCGTACCGTAAATTTTCGATTTCGTTGTTGTAGATTTTTTTGAGCTCGTCCGCCTTGCAGAACTTCACCGTCATTGTATTGAATGATGCACCCATGATCTTTCTCCTTTCATATCTTCCGAAGTCTGTTTGAATAGATATCTGCCTGTCTGGGATCATTATCCCACTTCACTTTCACCGATTTCATAAAAGGATCAACCTCAACGATCTGTCCCGCCTTCCATATACTGTGACGCTCGATCAGTTCAACTCGGTCACCGAATTTCAAATCCCGATTACAGAGAGTGATGCCAATCTTGATTCCGTTGTCCTGAATCTCTCTTTCCAAATTCGCAACGGTTATCTGCTTCGCTTTCGCCAAATTCTTGAGCAACAATTCTGATCTTTTCATTGTGACCTCCTTTTCCCTATGGAAGAACTTCAACCTCGACAATCGCTTTGACTCTTGAGCAATCCCGCTTTAGATTCTTTGCTGCTTCTCTAATTGCATCTGATAATTTCCCATTGATGTAATATGTTTCTGAGGTATAAGCTCCATCGCCATCGGTTCCGGTGGCATAAAGCGCCCACAATCCGCGCCCTTTCGGTGCTTTCCCGTGCGAAAATTCAAACGATTCGGTGTTGATTTCCATTTTCTTTCTCCTTTCATTTTTGATTTTGAATTTTTCTTCGATCAAAAGGATTCATCGCGTCCCATTCGGCAAGAGCAATCTTTGATGCTTCGTTACTCGTTATGCCATTCTCGTTTTTAATCTCCAAGGTTCTCTTGCTGTGCCACCTTAACGCATTAACTACTCGACGATGGTCTGTCTTATAATTCCTTTTGTTTCCTAATCTCATTTTCTTCCTCCTTTCGATTTTGTTTTATCGCGCTTTTCAGATCCTTAATTTGTTGAGCGCCGGGGATGATCGAAACCATCCCCACAGGATCATATTTCTTACATCATCCGAGCTTCATCGGATTTAACCTTTACGGTGGCATTGCCATCTACTATAAAGGATCAGGCTCTGAACGGTTCCGATTCCGTCTGCTTCCTGCCTCTGCCGAGGATTTTCGGGCGTTGCGGCCGTCCCTGCTTTCCCGTTAGATCGATGCTCATCCCATCACCAAAAAATCTTTCAGGAGATTTCGCCGTCAGGATTAGGATACTCGGTCCGGCCCAGCCTTCCCTTTCCCCTTTCTGACTCTCGTTCCCGGATCTCCCAGCCTTCACTCAGCTCCCATCCGGCCTTACCAAAGAACATCTTAATTTTGATTTCATTATACGGATATGAAAGACAATGTCAAGCATTATTTTCAAATATTTTTGAAAGTCTTATAATATCAATGGGTTAGATCATATTTTTTTTAATATTTTTTATATTTTTTTTAAAGAAATTGATTGATATTTCAAACGTTTCGGGGATATTTCAAATTGATTCTTGAAAGCGGGGAATAACAAAAAAACCCGCTGGGGGAAAGGAGGAAAGCCCCAGCGGGCACATCATGGATGTGACGAGGCACCCACGACGAATTTACAAATTCGGATATGGGGTGTAGTATGCACTCACCTCCCCCAGATCCACCCCTTCATGGAGGAACCCTGATCCGGTGGCGGTTAGCGACCCACTTGTTTCTGAAAAGACGATACTATCCCCCGCTGTCCCTTTTGCCCTTGCCCGAATTACAAGCGTCGATGATGTTAGGGTTCCACAGGTGCAAGAATCATGGGAGGCAGCGCTGACATATTTCACGCCCGATCCAGCACCATGAATCATTGCCAATCTCAAATGAGCAATTCCTGACGCTGCAGCACTCCCGCTTTTGACGATCCCTTCCGCCATCGATGCGGTGCAGGTCGTTGCAAATTTGTAAATCTTGGTTCCGATCGTCACCGTGGTTCCTGATGCCGGAGCACCTCCGGACGCTTCGATCGTCCCCATTGAGGCATACCCGGAAGAGTAATTTGAAATCTTTGCCCGAATGTGCTCAACCGGTTTATCTGCCACAAAAATAACAATCCCTCCTGCCGTGAGATTAGTTGCGGTCGCTACCGTCTCGGATAGTGATTGCCAAAACTTTCCTCCGATGCTCCCTTGCAGATCAACGGTCAACGCCGATAATGTACCCGCCGACCCAAGATATATTTCCAAACCATGAACCGAAGATGGGCTTGGTAATTGAATCGAAATCCCCGCCCCGGTGGCTGTTGCCGCGTCAAGCAATTTTTTCATTTTGTCTCCTCCTCAATTTTTACTTTGTTCTGATTACGGGAATACACGCTTCCCCACTCTCGTTTAGCAACTTAGCCATATCCGCTTTTGAAATATAACAAGTCCCATAAATCCCCCAGCCTCTTCCCCAGCTATTGTGGAGAGTATAACATTCCTTCTTTACATTGTATCCACGACAAAGAATTGCGTGACCACCAAGGATTTCCCCTGTCGGATGGATATAGTTTTTGATGTCTGGTTCAGACATTCCCTCATACCAGTTGATGCCAAGAACACATGGTCCTTTTCTTGAAACTGCAAGAGCAAGATCCTCTTCCCCGAAGGCCCAACGATATTCTCGATACCATCCTCTCTCCTGCCCAGCCTTCATTGCAGCCAAAACAGAAGATCCTTCATAATTTTCTCCGGGCCATTCATCGATCTGACGAGCCCTCTTGTAAATTGCCCTGGCGACCTTCTCGGTTATATTCCATACTCTGCATGGCCACGCTGCCGCTTCATGTGCTACTGCGAATCCGGTACAGGCTCCTTCAGATCCTTGATCCAAAACAACCCCGCATGGCCATGTATAGGATCTCGGCTCTTTTTGGGCAATAAGCGTTCGGATTGGATATTTGCGGCTCCGTCGATCAAACTTGATTAACCTTCCAAATTTACGCTTCATTTTACACTCCTACTGTTTCCACAATCTCGTAGTGTGGGCCATCATTGAAGGTCTGATCTTTCAAATCCGTGTCGCCGTCCCAGTCGCGGCCCCATCTTAATTTAATCCCCATGCTTAACGCAGTTGCCATCACGAATCCGGCGAAGTAACACATTCGTTTGGTATCAAACCAATCAACAGGATAGGGCATCGCATCCACGGCATTAGAAGGATAGGAGTTATGCGCTCCATTCGGCCAATCCACTTTACTTTTCCCTTGTCGGAAATAAAGTCGTTGCAATGATTCTCCTCTATGTCCTTCAATAATCTTGCAGTCAAAATGCTTGATCACTTCGTTGAAAACCTTTTGGATTCTCTCGTCACAAGTGTCAAGCTGTTCCCTGCTTAATGCTCCAAACTTTGGCATCACTTACACTTCCTTACTAAGAACGGTTTACTTTCTGCATGTACTGATATGGTTCTTTTCTCCGGCCCTACCAAGTATTCCGCCGCCCACCTGAGATAGTACTGCCCCTCATCCGCGTACCCAGGAACATTAAGTGTCGTCACGACCTTCTGCCTTCCAAGCGGCTTGTCCGGCGGCTCCAATACGGGAAAGTCAATGATGTATGAGTTGACAAGTTGCCGCTTCACCTTCGAGGGAACATCCATGCGCTTGTCGATGTCCATCTCGTAGAGCAAGTTTGAGCCAGCGCATACTGTCTCATTCGGGTTGATGATCTTGATCCCATAGACCTTTAGCGGCTCGAACGGCCAGTAGGCCCAATACAGCCTTTCTGCCCACAGCGCAGTCAAGACCATGCACATGATAACGAGCAGCCGAAAGACCATCTTACGAGTCCCGTTTGTGTCTCTCTGTGCCGTTGTACGAGTCCGCTCGGTGGCGGTCAAGCTCTCTTCGTTCGTAGATTCGGTATTCATTGCACTCCCTCTTGCTCAGCTTTTGATCGTCTAACTCGTCCAGCTTTCGATAAGCATCCCTCTTGAATTCCTTGTACCCTGTGAAAACGGTATGGAGAAGATACCCGATGACGCCGATCAGGGTTGATATACTTAGAACATTTAATATAAGTTGCTCCATTCATCACCTACCTCAGCTTGGTTGCACCCTGCCCCAGACCTTGTATTTAGGATTCCCCTTCAGATAAACGTCAACCTCTGCCGGAGTCGGATGAGGTTCCGCCCTCAAGAACTCCTTATAGTCAGGATCGACCTCCCCAAGAAATTTCATAGTCTCTGAACAGAAATCATACTTCGGGCTGTTGAGCCACTTCCATCCAAGAAGTTCCCCAATCACGCCCCAGACGTCATAACGAGTTTTCCACTTGCCCAATTCCAGCCTCGTCCCGATGGCTTTCTGCAGGATGTCTTTCTCGTCCTGCGTCCAGTCCGGGTTGTGCCAGAACTTCAGCGAATGGTAGCAGAAGTCATCCACTTGGAGTAAAGTAAACCACCACCACTGGCTGGCGAAAGTGGTTGGGTTAATGAGCCACATCGAATGTGCCCAGAAACCTTTTGTAACTTTGGAGATGAGAAAACCGAATGCGCTCATGTACCCGTTGCTGAGACAGATCATGGGGCAGTCGCTTTGTGAGAGCCGCTTGACATCTTCGAGGGTTTTCATCTGATCGCCGTAGATGGCCCGTAAGTCAGTCATGGCTCCTTCTCCATAATCAGCTCAAGGATTTGGATGATGGCCTTGATCTTCTCGATATCAACACCTGCGATCAGGCCGCTTGCCAACACGATCTGCATGATCTTCAAAATCTTTGCTAATGTCATTTCTCTACCCCCTTATTGATTTGTAAATTCTCCCGTTGCTGGGGTCTGCGTTCTGCCCCCATCTACCACCGCCGATCCACACAGCCTTGTCTTGTTCGTCATAGTAAGCCGCGAAAAGATGAGGACAGCTCCACGGCCCGTTGATCTGATACCACTTGCTTCCGTCCTTGGTTGCCCAGACCTTAGCCCCGCTGGTTGCTTGATCATCTTTGCACAGCAGAGCGAACAGGGTGTCTGCCGACTTGTCCACAACCAATTTTGGAATCTTCGAGAAGCTGGATTTATCCAAGACAACGGACTTGGTTGATAGCCTGCAAACCTTGGCAGGGTTTGCCATGCCCGTATAGATATCACCCTTGAAGGCTGCGATTCCTAAAAACCCGCCGTCCTTGCCGCCGGTGTAGTCCCACACTCTTTCCGTATCCTTCCAGACTGCCGGGATACAGCCGGGGCCGTAGTCCCCTCCATAGGCTCCGCTGAAATAGATATGTCCGTCGAGAGTATCCATGTCCCATCGGCAATACTTATCGCTGGGGATGAACGTCTCCCACTTCACCCCATCCGTTGACCGATACACGCCGCCGACTGAACCGCCGGCCGTGACGTAGATATAGTTACTGTGGCTATGGAGGTTAAAGAACATCTCAGAGGTCGGATGTCTGAATACCTCCACCCATTTCGTTCCTTGCAGCTGAAAGACCATTCCTCTATCAATTCCCGCGTCCCTGCCACCACGCTCAAGAGCCAGATAGTATTTTTCTTTGTGCAAGCAGATGTCGAAAACACTCTCGGCATCGAACTGCTGCACCTTGGTATGAGGGTAAGCAAAGATACTACTGCTGCTCTGACCCATCTGGTATCCATACTCCCCGAAGTTCATCACTCCGTTTACCCTACCAATGGTGAAATAGCAGGAGCCTCCGTCGCAGGATGCGTCCCGGTTGAAGTCCACGATCTCGCCTGTGATCGGCGTAGGGCCTGAGTCTGGTTCCGGTACAGGCGCAGGGGTTCCAAGCAACGCCCTGTAAAGCTGGATCAGCGACACCCGGACGTTCTCCAGGGAGCCAATGATTGAGTAGCATCGGAAGGGATAATTACCGGCTGGAGTTGCGGATTGCCGAAAAACCATGTTCCACTTGACTACGTTCTGGAGCAGATGGTCCGCATCGAACGTGCCATATTCCGAGCATTCGGGGCAGTAGCAGCCCATTGCATACTTCCCGTCTTCGGTAGAGAGGATAACCGGGACAGACGCCCCTCCATGCCCGATCTTCTTTAGGATGCTCCTCGCCGGATCGAACGAGTAGAACTCCTTGAACTCAGCGGGCATATAGCCGGTGAGAGCTTCAAATTTCGCCTTGCCGTGCGCCTCAGTAACCTTGAAGTTGACAAGGTGCTGGATGACATGATCGCTCGCGTCATGGCCGATAGTCACCGTCTTTGTCAGGATGTGATCGGACAGTTTCTTGTCGCCGACCGGCATCCAAAAAGCCATCTGCGTTTTGGTTTTCAGCACGTTCCCCGATGCATTCACTTCCAACAGCTTACTCGTGGAGGTCGGCCCCGTCCCGTCCCCGTCCATATTCGATCCGGCTTCGGTCGGGTTCCACGATTCGCCAAGATCGTCGAACGAGCTTGCGGACTGCATCTCGCGCCCGTGGTCAAGGCAATCTATGAACTCCTTCCCCATCCACGTTACGGAATCAATCGCCCCGGCAAAGCGGTCAGAGGCATGAACTGTAAGCGTTCCCAAGCCGACCTTCCCGCTGATGGTATAACCGCCGACAGGAGGATCGGGAACCTCAATCCATCCCGTTCCGCTGCAAGTTGTGCATTTTATCTGAGCCATGTCTATCTCCTTCCCAGCACAAGGGCCGTAACGATTATTGCGAGTAGCTTTTTCATGGTGTCCTCCTAACCAGCCTTCTTAACATCAGGGTTCGCCGCTAAATATTGCTGCCCAGTCATCCAAGGCATATTTGCCCTCCTACGCAGTAATCGCCTGCACGTTTTTGATTAAGTCCAGCACAACCTTTTTCAGACTTTCAACATCGGTCGCCTTATCGACGGCGGGGACAAGGGATGCAATAGCTGCCTTTGCATCGGCAATAGCCGCGATCTTCGCGTCCAATTTCGCCTGTGCGAGTGCGGCCGCTTCCGCTGCCGCCTGT
>Ga0265297_10002214_pt1 | contig 40876 bp, 31 predicted proteins | sample Munlanlwell13791_FD_192502 | JGI IMG/M metagenome (GOLD analysis project Ga0265297, IMG submission 192502) | Leachate microbial communities from a municipal landfill in Southern Ontario, Canada - Leachate well 137-91 | ecosystem: Engineered > Solid waste > Landfill > Unclassified | place... | reverse complement strand
GATCACCCGCCGAGAACCTCCACGAGATCGAGCCGCACCGCGACCTCGCTATCTTCTTGCTTCCCCCCGTCCACGTCGATACACTCCTGGAGCTTCAGGGGGGATACGATGTACCTGCGCAGCCCGGTTCGTCACGCTTTCCTTGTTGACACGCGCTGAGGGGAGCGGTATCCTCTCTGACAAGAGTGTACGGGGTTATCACTGTCCTTTTGCGTGGCGACCATTGCAGCGGCTGGAGGGGGCTTTCATGGGAACCGAATCTGAGAGGGTGAACCCGAAACCGGAACCTGGTCGGAAGGTTCTGGGCGGCTACGAGATCATCTCAAAACTTGGTCAGGGCGGCGCCGGCACCGTATTCAAAGCTCGTCAGATTTCCGTAGACCGGATCGTGGCTTTGAAGATCCTGCCTCCGAGGCTGGCGAAGAGCAAGACGTTTGTGGATCGGTTTCTTCGTGAGGCCCGCTCGGCGGCCAGGCTTGATCATCCGAATATCGTTCGTGCCATCGACGCCGGCGAGGCGGGAGGTTATTACTTCTTCGTGATGGAATTTGTGGACGGGCCGACCGTCGCGGAGTTGCTCGAGCAGCCGGAGGATTTGCCGCCGCGGCGGACTCTCGAGATCATCCGGGACGTATCCCGCGGCTTGATCTACGCTCACTCCGCCGGCATTATTCACCGGGATGTGAAGCCCGGAAACATCCTGATCCATTCTGACGGAACGGCGAAGCTGGTCGACCTGGGTCTCGCGCGGGAGATCGCGAAGACGGACGGCTCCCTGACACAGACGGGGGCGACGCTCGGCACGCCCAACTATATTTCGCCGGAACAGGTTCGTGGCGAGGCGGACCTGGATGTGCGCACTGACGTGTATTCCCTCGGGGCCACGCTTTATCACATGCTGGTTGGTTCGCCTCCGTACACCGGCGGGACTTCGACGGAGATCATGGCGAAGCATCTGTCGGAGCCGGTTCCTGACGCTCGCGCGGCAAACCGCCTGCTGCCTGCTGAAGCGGCCCGCATCATCCGGAAGGCGATGCAGAAGAACCGGGACCAGCGCTACCCGGACGTGAACGCGTTCCTTAACGATGTGGAAGAGCTTCTCTCCGGAGAAGGGGCCTGGCAGGCCGCGCCCGCGCCGCGGCAAAGGGCGCGTTTGGATGCGGAGGCCGGCCGCGTGCCCATCACCTCGCGCAGCGGCATGGCTGCTCGGACTTTGGGCCGGAAGCCGGCGCCGTCTGCTGGCAAGAAACATCTGCCATGGATTCTGGCCGGCGCGGGTGTGGCCGTTGCCGCGCTGGTTGCCGGAGTGTTCCTGTTTCCCAAGGGCAAGCCCCCTGATCCTCGGCCGATCGCCGAGGCGCCGAAACCCGTTGTGCAGGTCTCTGCGGACGAGACGTTGCTGAAGGGGCTCCAGGCTTGGCTGAACAACAATCCGGGCTCGGATCGCGAAGTAGTCGGGAAGTACAACGAGGTCATTCAGAAGCTGGCCGACCCGGAGCTGAAGGGGAAAGCCGAGGCGGAGCTGAAGGCGTTGAACGAACGGCGCGCCGGCCTGGCGAACCAGGCGTTTGCTGAACTGCTGAATCGGGCCAACGAGCAGGCGGGCAGAAATGATTTCGACGCGGCCATCGCCATCGTAGAGGCGGTCCCCGCGCAGTTCAACGACCTCTTGTCCGTCCGGGCTCGCCAGGAATCGGACAAGTTTCGGAACGCAGCGGAGTCCAAGATCAACGCGGCGCTTGATTCGAGCCGCACACTGCGCGAGACGGGCGAACTGGCGAAGGCTATGGAGCAGGTGAACTCCGTGGAGGCGATCAAGTACGCCGTCCTGAAAGATGAGGTGTCCAGGTTCCGCCAGCAGTTGGAGCAGCAACTCGATGACATGAAGAATGCGGTGCCGATCCGGGAGTTGGAGAAGGTGTTGGGCGAAATTGAGGCGGCAGCCGCGAAGAGAAACTACGCGGAAGCGGAGCGGCTTGCCACGGCCGCCTCGGCGGATGGAAGCGTTGGGCGGTCACCGCAGGAACGCCAGACGCTCCTTGCTGTTGGCAGGGCATTGTCCAAGGCAGGGCTGTCCTCGAATCCGCTCGCGGCCGAGGCGCTCAAACGCTTTGTCGGCCAGGAGGTGACACTGAACGCCACCACCGGCAAGCTGAAGGAGATCACAGACAAGGACGCGGTCCTGCTGAAGACGTTCAAGATCAACAACCAGGAGACGACGCGGGAATACCGGATCGCCCTGTCGAGTATCCCGCGGGAGACGCTCGATCAGTTCAGCACGAAGTGGGCCCCTGCGACATCCGACGAGTATATCGCTGCGGCCGTCATTGCACTGGTGCGTGCGAACCCTGCCGACATGGAGGCTCATCTCAAGAAGGCGGCGGGGCATCCTTTTGTCGGGTACTACGAGGCGAAGCTTGCCATTCTGCAATTGGAGACCTCCGAACACGGGCCGGATACGGCGAAGCATGGACCCGATGCGGTCCCCGACGATGCGGTGCCGGAGGCATCGGGCCTCTCAGAGGATCTGCAGGCATCTGTAACCCGGAACGCCGGCCTGCGCAAGGAGTATCTGGCGACCCTGGCCGACAATATCCGGCAGGAGAAGAGCAACTACAGGGATGGCTGGATGGACCGCAACCAGGGGCAATTGTCCGGCATTGAGACCACCATCAGTGACGTGGAAAACGCGTTACGCGCCAAGGAGTCGGAGTTCAACAGCGGCGGGCACTTATCCCACTACCCGGAGTTCTATCGACGAGCCATGGAGAAGGATAGGCGGCTATTGGCGTCGACCAGGGCGCAGAAAGCCCAGTTGCTTCGCTCCGCTCAAGACGGCTTGACGGACATCTCGCGAAAGGAGACCCGGATGCAGCAGGGCATCAACATCGTGCACGACCGCATCCGAAACCAGATATTGAGCAGCAAGAAAGCACTCTCCGAGGCCGAGATGCGCGAGAAATACGAACAGACCGTCAACGGCGACGGCACGTCACTTCGGGCGGCGCCGGGCCGCGTCGCGTCGGGAGCGGCGCCACGCGACGACAGTGGCCGCGATGCCGCCGCCCCGGACGCTGCACCTGGTCTCGGAGACGATGTCTCCTCGCTTCAGGAAATCCTCAACAAGCTGGCGGTCGTGGTCTACCCTAAGCCGGGCAAGACGTGGGACGCACTTAGCTCCAAGGCGGCGCAGGACTGGGCCGACGCAAACGCAAAGGGTGTCGACCTGACAATTCCCGCGGAGTTTCTCGGCGCCGAGGTCTATGGAGAGAGGATCCAGGTGCGAGGAGCCCTGCCGCCTTTCCAGTTCAGGGGGATCGAGTACCGGGCCTCAGTCACCGCGACCTTCAAGGGGTCAGAGGCGGCCGCGCTCTCCAAGCTCGATGCCCCGGTCGAGCCCCGATTGACCCCGAACGGAGGCAGAACATCCGAGAAACCCGGCAGCAGCATCCGGATCAAGGGGGCGATCACCAGGTTTTCCGTGACCGGTCCGGGCTGGATCCAGCCGAACGAACGGCCGTACGCGAACATGGCAATCATGCTGGAAGACTGCGAGTTCAAGTTGGTGAAGTGAGCACCCCGGCACGGTGCGTGTGTACGCCAGCGCTCAGGCACGGGGTCGCACCGGCGTACAGGAGATTCCACCGTACTACGTCGAGGATCAAGAAGAGAAGCGCACGGGCGCACTGAACACCGGGCACTGACTACTGACCACTGATCACCGACCGCTGATGACTGCTGCAATGACACACCGCACAGACGATCTCGCCGCGAAGGACAAGAAATACCTCTGGCATCCCTTCACGCAGATGAAGGACTGGCTTGATGGCGAGCCGCTCATCATCGAGCGCGGCGAGGGGGCGAAGCTGTTTGACACGGAGGGCCGGGAGTACATCGACGGCGTCGCCTCGCTCTGGTGCAATATCCACGGGCATCGGCGGCGGGAGATCGACGACGCGATCCGGGAGCAGCTTGGGCGTATCGCTCACTCGACGATGCTGGGTCTGAGCGGGCCGCCAGCGATCGAGTTGGCGGAGCGGCTGGCCGGCATCGCGCCGCTCGGCCTGACGAAGGTGTTTTACTCGGACAGCGGGTCGGAGGCGGTGGAGATCGCGCTCAAGATCGCGTTTCAGGCGCGGCTTCACCGGGACGGTGGGCGGGCGAAGCGGACGAAGTTCCTCGCACTGGACCTCGGCTATCACGGCGATACGCTCGGCTCAGTGAGCGTCGGCGGCATTCCGCTCTTTCACGGCGTGTACAAACCGCTCCTGTTCGACGTGCTGCGTGCGCCCGCGCCGTACTGCTATCGCTGTTCGCTCGGACTGGAGCCGCGTTTGTGCAAGATGGCGTGCCTCGACCGGATGGAAGACGTACTCGCAGCTCGTGCGGATGAGGTGATCGCCGTCGTGATGGAGCCGCTGGTTCAGGGCGCCGGCGGGATGATCGTGCATCCGGAGGGCTACCTGAGCGGCGTGCGGGCGCTGTGCGACAAGTACGGCGTCCTGCTCATCTGCGACGAGGTGGCCGTCGGGTTCGGGCGAACGGGGCGGATGTTCGCCTGCGAGCACGAGGGGGTGCGGCCGGACATCATGGCCGTCGCGAAGGGCCTGACCGGCGGATACCTCCCGCTCGCGGCGACGCTGGCGACTGAGGGGATTTACGCGGTGTTTCTGGGCGAGCAGACGGAGCACAAGACGTTCTTCCACGGGCACACGTACACGGGCAACGCCCTGTGCTGTGCGGCGGCGCTGGCGACGCTCGGCATTTTCGAGCGCGAGCGGACGGTCGAACGGATTCAGCCGCGGATCACACAACTGGCGCGGTGGCTCAAGGAGTTCCGTGCGTTGGATCATGTCGGTGACGCGCGCCAGCGCGGGCTGATGGCGGGCATCGAACTGGTTCAGGATCGCGCGACGAAGGCGGAGTACGACCCGGCGGAGCGGATGGGTGCGCGGGTGACGAAGGCGGCGCGGGAGCGGGGACTGATCACGCGGCCGCTGGGGGACGTGATTGTTGTCATGCCGCCGCTCTGCATCTCCGGCGACGAACTCGACCGGATGATGACGATCCTGCTGGAATCGGTGCGTGAAGCGACAGAAGATCGGAACTCACCACGGATGAACGCGGATGGACACGGATAGGAGAGTTTCTTTTCTCGGAACAATCCGAGCTCGCCAGTGAGAGACTATGACATCGCCGACGCACATCGCAGCGGGCGCCTTGGTTGCCAGCGCCGTGGCACTGTGGTCTGAGCGGTGGCGCAAAGGGTCACGCCTGCGCGTGGCGCTCGCGCTCGCGGCGGCCGCCTTGCTGGCCGTCGTTGTGCATTTCCTCATGGATCTCGCGCCGCATTACAACTGGGTGGCGAACAACTCGCTCTTCGCCGGCTATGCGAGCGGCTGGTACTATCGCGAAGGCGCCGCGCTCCTGCCGACGGCGGCCCTGCTGCTCATTCTTGGCGGGCGGAGGTTCTGGTGGGTCCTGCTGGGAATCGTCGTGGGGCTTTATCCGGACATCGAGAAGCTCGCTTACCTCGCGCTTCACATTCCGGCGCAGTTCGTCATCTTCGAGTGGCACAGCCAGGCCCTTTCGTCGCACGACTTCGGCCTCTCGAAGCCGCTCCTTACCGCTTTCGATATCGCGGTGCTCGCGACGTGCCTAGCGGGAGTGTGGCGACTCAATCGGCGATCGACGTGGCGAGACGATGGACTTGAATCGGGAGAGCAAAACTCACCACGGATGAACACGGATGGACACGGATAGGAGGGCAATTCTCAGGATGATCCGTGTTCATCCGTGTTCATCCGTGCTAAATCACTCTTCTTCTTCCCCATGACCTTGATGTGGATCCAGACGTAGACGGCGACGACGGCGGCGCAGCCGAGGACGATCCAGCCGAGGTTCTCGCGGGCGAGGCGGTGGCTCTCGCTGACGAGCATCTCGTTGCTCATCTCGGAGACCCGGCTGCCGAGTGCGTAGCCGAGCGCGGTGAGGATGAAGACCCAGACGGCGGCGCCGGTCGCCGTGAAGAAGGCGAACCGCTTGATGTTCATTCGGGAGATGCCGGCGGGGATCGAGATAAGGTGCCGCGCGACAGGGATGAGTCGGCAGACAAACGTGGCGACGTCGCCGTACTCGCGGAAGATCTCCTCGCCGCGTTCGAGCTTGCGCGGCGGAAGGAAGAAGTACTTGCCCCAGCGATGCAGGAACGGCCGGCCGAGCCAGAGGGCGATGCAGTAGTAGTTGAAGAAGGCGCCGATCACGGACCCGACGACGCCGCAGGCGATGGCCAGTCCGGCGGCGAGGAGCGGCGACTCGGCGGGGAAAAGCATGGCCCGCGCGGCGAAGAACCCGGCGGGGAACATCACGGCTTCGCTGGGGACGGGAAAGATGGAACTCTCGACGGCCATCAAGAAGAGGATGACGAGCGGCGCCCACCACGTGGTGGCGAACTGGGTCGCGTGGTTCAGGCAGTCAACCATGAAGGCGTCGAACACGCGGGTCTTCCTTATTCACCACGGAGGCACTGAGGACACGGAGAAGAAGGGAATGAACGTCGAACATTGAACGAAGAACGAAGACCGCGCTCACGACTTCGGCGTTCGACGTTTAAGATCCGATGTTCATCTGTCGTATCCGTGTCTACCCGTGTTCATCAGTGGTGAATTAGAGTTGTGCGTCAAGTGCGGCCTGGAGCTTGGCCTCGGTCTGGACGCCGACAAACTGCTGGACGTTCTTGCCGTTCTTGAAGATGATGAGCGTCGGGATGCTCATGATGCCGAACTTGCCAGCGGTGTCAGGGTTGTCGTCGACGTTCATCTTGTAGATTTTCGCCTTGCCTTCGTAGGCTTTGGCGACCTTATCGACGATGGGCCCTTGCATGAGGCACGGGCCGCACCAGGGCGCCCAGAAATCGACGAGGGTCACGCCGGTCTTGATGGTCGCGTCAAACTGGGCATCGGTGATCTCGGTGGTCATGTCGGACAGCCTCCGCTCCCCATTAGTGCTGGGGGCATTATAGCGCATGACCGCGCGAGGGCAATAGGACCTGTAGGTCCCATAGGACATATAAAGGACCGGCATGGGACGCGTCAGATCAGGGGGGTCAGCAGCGCGATCGCCTTGCGGATTCCTTCGTCCTGTTCGGGGCCGGAGACCTCGCGCTCGATAGTGAACGGCCCGCGGAAGCCCTTCTGCTTCATTCGGCGGACAAGGACGGGGAAGTTGACCTGGCCTTCGCCGAGCGGCACCTCGTGTCCGAGCGATTCGTCGCGGTTCGGCCAGACGCCGTCTTTCATGTGGCAGGCGCGGATATACTCGCCGAACAACTCGACGCAGTCGAGGGGGTTGGCTTTGCCGTAGAGGATGACGTTGGCGGTGTCGAAATTGACGAAGAGGTTGCCGGTTCGGACGTCGCGGATGGTGCGGAGGAGCGTGGAGGGAAGTTCGGAGCCGGTCTCGACGAGGCAGTTCTGGCCGTTCCGTTTGAAGTGGCGGCAGACGTCGCGGAGGGTCTGGATGAAGGACTTGTAGAGCGGGCTGCGTTCGTCGTCGGGAATGAAGCCGATGTGGCAGACGACGTCGCGGATGCCGACCTGCTGGATGACGTCGGAGAAGTGCTTCATCAGCGGGATTCGGACGGGGCGGAGGCCGGGCGGGACGATGCCGAGTGTGGCGGGACCGCCGATGTTGTCGTAGGTCTGGCCTTCGAATCCGCAGGTGATGGCGCTGATTCGCATGCCGGTGGCGCGGACGGCGGCCCGGACCTTCTCCGGCGCGAACGCGATGTCCACGTGTTCGGAACTGCAATGGAGCTGGCAGGTGGGGATTCCGAAGCTCTGGATGCGGCGGAAGCCGGCGGCGAGGTCGGTATCGCGTTCGACGCTGGCCATGAGGCCGAGTTTGGCTTTCGCCATGCTGTCCTCCGGAAGGCAGAGTGATCTAGTGCTTGGCGTCCCCGATCATGCGGCGTGCGGCATCGTGTGAGATGCGGTCGATGATGGTTTCGGCCGTGGGGAGGTCGGGCCGGAGCCATCCTTTGCTGGCTCTGACGCTGACCTGTGTGAGCCGCCTGGAAATCTGCACGAGGGTGACGTCGATGGAGACGGCTTCGTCGCCGAGCGTGACGGCCTCGAAATCCCAGCGGGTGAGAGCGCCGCCGCGGCGGGTGGGTGCGTCCTTGATGATGGTCAGGTCCAGGTCGCCGAGCACGGCGCGGGCGATCTCCGTGGCGATCGTGAGGTGGAGGTCGAGTGTGTCCGTGGCAGTGTCGCTGATCGCCTGTGATCCTCCGGTGAGGATGGCGCCGCCGGCGACGGCGGAGGCGACGGACGTGCAGCCCGCGCTGAGGAGTGCGGACAGTGCGAGGCACGCGAGGCAAAGGCAAGTGGCGTTGCGCATGCTGTCGTTCTCCATCGGCGGGCGCTGAGGATATATTGTAGTGTGGGAGATGGGGGTGGGGCGAGTTTTATTGCGGTGAAACAAAATGGGGCGGACCGGCCGGACGCGTCAGGCCAGTCCGACTGATCCGATGGGGCGCACCTGTGCGGCAGGGGCGGGTCTACTGGCCCAGCAGCCGGCGGATTCGCAGCCGTAGCGAGTTGAGCTTGATGAAGCCGTCGGCGTCGGCCTGCCGGTAGACGTTGTCGCTCTCGAACGTGGCAAACTCGGGCGAGTAGAGCGAGTGGTCGGACTTGCGGCCGAGGATGGTGGCGTTGCCCTTGTAGAGCTTGAGGCGGACGACGCCGGTGACGACCGTCTGCGTCTCGTCGATGAGGCGCTGGAGCATTGTCATTTCGGGTGCGAACCAGAACCCGTAGTAGACGAGGCGGGCGTACTGCGGGATGAGGCCGTCGCGGATGAACATGACTTCGCGGTCGAGTGTGATGGATTCAAGAGCGCGGTGTGCGATGTGAAGGAGCGTGCCGCCGGGCGTCTCGTACACGCCGCGGCTCTTCATTCCGACGAAGCGGTTCTCGACCATGTCCACGCGACCGACGGCGTTCGCTCCGCCGAGTTCGTTGAGCTTGGCGAGGAGTGTGGCGGGCGAGAGTTTCTCGCCATTGACGGCGACCGCGTTGCCCTGGACGAATTCGATCTCGACGGTCGTCGGCTTGTCGGGCGCCTTTTCGGGCGGGACGGCGAGGAGGTAGGTGTCGGGCGGCGGCTCGGCCCAGGGGTCTTCGAGAACGCCGCCTTCGAAGCTGATGTGTAGGAGGTTGCGGTCGGTGCTGTAGGGCTTGGCGACGGTGACGGGGACGGGGATGCCGTGCTCCTTCGCGTAGTGGATGAGGTCGGTGCGGGACTTGAACTTCCACTCGCGCCAGGGTGCGATGACGCGGAGCGTCGGGGCGAGTGCGGCGTAGGTCAGCTCGAAGCGGATCTGGTCGTTGCCCTTGCCGGTCGCGCCGTGCGACACCGCGTCGGCATTCTCGCGTTCGGCGATCTCGACGTGGCGCTTGGCGATGATGGGGCGGGCGAGCGCGGTCCCAAGCAGGTATGTGCCTTCGTAGACGGCGTTCGCGCGGATGGCTGGGAAGACGGCGTCGCGGACGAACTCCTCGCAAAGATCTTCGATGTAAATCTTGGATGCACCGCTTGTGATCGCTTTTTCGCGAAGCGGGTCGAGTTCCTCGGCCTGGCCGACGTCGGCGACGTAGGCGATGACTTCGGCTTGGTAGGTTTCGATGAGCCACTTGACGATAACGGACGTGTCGAGTCCGCCGGAGTACGCAAGAACGATCTTCTTGACTGGTTCCATGGCAACAATTCCAAAAGTTGACCGGTTGGGAGTCTACCGTGGCCGTTGACAGAGTATAGCAGAGGGGAGCAGAGCGGGTCAACGGAAAATCAGTGCTGAGTCGATACGCTGAACGCGGGGTATCCAGGCGTCCCCCTCTGAACGGGTCGATCGTCGTCGTCCTCGTCGTCGTCGTTGTCCTCGGTTGTCCTGTCGTGTTGGCGCCAGCAGTCGTTGCTCGCCGCGCAATCCCCCGCTCGCGAGTCTTCGCTCCGTCGACAACGGAACCGGCAAATGCATTCGACGACGACGAGGACGATTCTATCCTGCTGAAGAGTCCCGAGTTACGGGAGCGGCTTTCACCCCGCGATGAGAATATCGACTCATCAGTGCTCAGCATCTGTGTCCACGCGCTTGCGCTGCGCAGCGCCAAGCGCTAGCATTCTCGCCCGTAGTCCGACCTGAACACCTGGAGCCCGCCGCGATGAACCTTTCCGAGCTTCGATGTGAGTACCTCGTCAACCCGCTCGGCATCGACGTGACCGAGCCGCGGCTTTCCTGGACGCTCGACTCGTCCGAGCGCGGTGATCGCCAGACCGCCTGGCAGATTCTCGCCGCCAGCACTCCGGTCCTGCTGGCCGCGGACGCGGGCGACCGCTGGGATTCCGGCAAGGTGGTGTCCGCCGAAACTGTGCAGATTCCGTACGGCGGCCGGACGCTTGGTTCGCGCGACCGCTGTCACTGGAAGGTGCGAGTGTGGGATCAAGCAGGCGAGCCGTCGGCGTGGTCCGAGCCGGGGTTCTGGACGATGGGACTGCTGCGGCCGGAAGACTGGCTGGCCCGCTGGATCGGGGCGCCTGCGCACAACGACGCCGGGGCCGGTCCGTCTGACTCGTCGGACCTGTCTGACCTGTCCGACAGGTCCAAGGGCACTGCGCCCCCCCTTCCCTGGCTCCGCAAAACCTTCTCTCTCGGCGGGCGGCCCGCTCACGCCGCCGCGACCGTCAACGCCTGCGGCTACTATGAGCTGTACGTGAACGGCCGCAAGGCGGACGATCACGCCGTCAGCCCGGCCGTCTGCGATTTCTCGAAGCGGTCGCTCTGCATCACGCACGACATCACGCACCTCGTCGTTCCCGGCAAAAACTGCGTCGCGCTCTGGCTCGGGCGCGGCTGGTACGTGCCTGGGATTCCGGGCGTCGTTCACGACGGGCCGATCGTCCGCGCACAGATTGATATCGCGTTTGCCGACGGCCGCACGGAGACGGTCGGCACGGACGCAACGTGGAAGACCCGCTCCAGCCCGATTACGCCGCTCGGCAGCGCCGCCGCATCCGATTTCGGCGGCGAGCGGTTCGACGCCGCCCGCGAACTCGACGGCTGGAACCGCGCGGACCTCGACGATTCCGGCTGGGACGCGGTTGCCGTGATCGAACCGCCGGCTGTCCCCGCCATCGCGCAGGCCTGCCCGCCGAACCGCGTACACACGACGCTCTCCGGTCAGACCGTCGAAACGCTCGCTCCGGGCGACTACCTGGTCGACATGGGCCGGCACTTCACCGGCCTGCTCAAGGTCAGGCTGCGCGACACGGTGCCCGGCCAGCGCATTGACTTCGAATACGTCGATCAGCGGCGACCGGCGGGCCTGGTCGCCTACGGCCAGCGCGACGAATACCTCGCCCGCGGCGCAGAGCAGGAAACCGCCGAGTGCCGCTTCAACTCGCACGCCTCCCGCTGGGTCCGAGTGACCGGTCTGCGCCGTCCACCGAAACCGGACGACTTCACCGGACTCGCCGTCTCAACCGACAATCCGCCCGCTGCGGACTTTCACTGCTCGAACGACCTGCTGAACCGCCTTTGGCAGACCGTCGCCTGGACATACCGTTGCGTCAGCCTGGGCGGATACGTCGTGGACTGCCCGCACCGCGAGCGGCTTGGATACGGCGGCGACGCGCAGTGCTCGATGGAAACCGGCCTCACGATGTTCGACACCGCCGCCCATTACACCAAGTGGCTGGGCGACTGGCGCGATGCGCAGAATCAGGAGACCGGCGACGTTCCGCACGTCGCGCCCTTCCCTTACGCAGCAGGCGGCGGGCCGCCCTGGGGCGGAATCTGCGTCACGCTGCCCTGGCAACTCTACGTCTACTTCGGCGACACCCGCGCCCTCGAAACGATGTACCCGACCATCTGCCGCTGGCTCGACTTCCTCGAAACAAACACGCGGGACGGACTGCTCGAACACTACGGCCACCCGATCTGGGGATTCCTGGGCGACTGGCTTCAGCCGGGCACCGGCCAGGGCCCTGGGGAGCGCATCGACGAGAACTCGACCCGCTTCTTCAACAACTGCTATTACCTGTACAACCTTCAGGTTGCTGCGCGGATCGCCCGCGTGCTGGGCCGGGCCGACGATGCCGCCCCGTATGAGCATCGCGCCGCGACGCTCGCCACGCGCACGCACAACGCATTCTTCAACCGGGACAAGAACACGTACGCCTGCGGGGATCAGCCGTACCTCGCGTTCCCGCTGCTCATCGGCCTGGTGCCGGTGGAACTGCGCGGCGCGGTGATGGCGAACTTGGAGCACGATATCCTCGTCACGCAGAAGGGCCACCTCAACGCGGGCATGTTCGGAATGTACTACATGCTCAAGCTGCTGATGCGGGAAGACCGCAACGACCTGGCGTACACGATGGTGAATCAGACGACGTATCCCGGCTGGGGCTGGATGCTCGGACAGGGCGCCACGACGATCTGGGAGCAGTGGGACGGGCTGAACTCGCAGATTCACGACACGTTCCTGACGGTCGGCTGGTGGCTCCTGCAAGCGCTGGGCGGGATTCAGCCGGACGAGACGGCGCCGGGCTTCCGCAACGTCCTCATCCGGCCGGGGATCGGTCCGGGCCTCGAGTATGCGCGCGCGGAATATCGCTCGATTCGCGGGCCGATCGTCAGCGCCTGGCGTGTCAACGGCGGCCGCCTGGAGCTGGAAGTGCAGATTCCCGCAAACACGACAGCCACCGTCCGAATCCCGACGAGCCGCCCGGAAAGCGTGACTGCGTCCGGAGATGGGCCGCGTGCCCGGTCATATGCCAAGCCCACACTGCGCGTCCTCCGCACCGGGGACGGGCGCACCGTCGGCGCTCTCTGTGACATCGCCTCGGGCCGCTATCGATTCGCCTCGGAATACTCCGCCTGACGCCCCGTGTGTCTGCCCCGATTGCGGACTGCGTCAAATGTGCTCAAAAAAAGAGTGCGGGATGATTCCCGCACTCTTCTCTGTTCATCGCTGCGATGTGGCCCGGCGCCCGGGTCACTTGATGTCCTTGAGCAGCTCCTCGATCTTGCCCTTCAACTCGGCGTCCGAGCCGACGCGCTTGAGCGACTCTTGAAGCACCGTCTTCGCGCCCTCGGGGTTCTTGTTCTTGATAAGGGCGGCGCCCAGGTGATAGCCGATCGTCGCGTTGTCCGGCTGGCCCTGGTAGGCGCTCCGTAGCCTCGTCACCGCCTCGGGGTAATCACCCTTCTTGTAGCTGATCCACCCGACGGTGTCGAGCAGGCTCGGCATGTTCGGGTTGATCTCCATGGCGGTTTTCGCATAGGCCGAAGCCTGGTCCAGGTCCGGCAGGTACTCGCAGTAAATCCACGACAACTCGGCCGCTGCGTGCAGGGCGAACGGAACCCGGTCCGGCGGCAGGGCGATGGCTGACGTCTTGCCCTTCGCCGCATCCAGCAGTTTCTTGTACCAGTCCGCGGCCGCCTTGTAGTCCTTGAGATCCTCCAGCATCAGGCCGGCCTGGAGGTAGGCCTGGAAATACTCCGGGTTCTTCTTGACCACTGCGGAGAAATTATCCAGCGACTGCTGGAGCAGCGCCTTGTCCGGCTGCCACTTGTTCAGCATCGACTGCACCTCGGCGAGCTGGAACATGACATTCAGCGTCTCCGGCGTGTCCGGATCCTTCGCGATCGCTTCCTTCATCTGGCTGATCAGTTTCTGCAACTCGCTCGCCGCGTCCTCCTTCTTCCCAAGCTCGTGCTGGATCTGAGCCAGGCGGAAGTGATACATCGGATTGTCCGGAGAGATCTCGATGGCTTTCTTCTCGTTCGCCAGGGCCTTTTCAAGAACGGCCTTGTTCTGCGGCTCGCTCTGGGCCGCGAGGCTCATGCGCAGGCTGGCGAGACGGTCCAGCAACTGCGAGTTCTCCGGCGCAACCTCCAGCGCCATCTCGTACTGCTCGATCGACCGTTCGATGACCGCCGCCCGCTCCTTGGCCGTCGGGGCAAACCGAACATCGGAGTAAGTCAGTTCGGCCAGGGACGCTCGCGCCGGCACGAAGTCCTTGCTGATCCGCAGCGCGTTCTCGTAATGCTCCTTGGCCGCCTCCGGGTTGTTGATCCGCCTGTACACCTCGCCGATCTGGAATTCGGGGATCGGGGACCTCGGCAAGAGTTGGGCGAGCTTGTGGAACACGTCAATCGCATCGTCGGACTGTCCCTTCCTGATCAGGATCTCCGCCAGGTTCGCCGCGGCATCCGCATACAGCCGCCCCGCCATCTCCGCGGGCGCGGCTCCCGACGGCGACACCACCGCCGCCAGTGTCGGCGGGATGTTCAGCGTGTCCCGGTAGCGCTTTTCCGCATCCACCAGGTTCTTCTGACTCTGATACAACTGCCCGAGCTGCACGTACAGGTTCAGGCAGTTCTCATTGATCTTGAGCGCCTTCTCCAGCACCTCGATGGCCTCCTTCGGACGCGGCTGCGCGAGGACTTCCGCCATCATCAGGTAGCTCGCCATGTCCTTCGGCTCCGCCTTGATCGCCGCGTCCAGCTTCCGCTCGGCGCCCGCCAGATCCTTGGCCTGCACCAGGTACTGCGCCTCCCAGCGATAGACGATTGTCTTGTCGGAGCCGCTCTCCAGCTTGCCGAGGTGATCTTCCAGGACCTTGATCGCATCTTTCGGAGTGCCGCGGGTGCTCTCAATCGCGGCGATCCGGTTCAGGCCGTTCAGGAACCGCGGCTCGATGTCCAGAGCGCTCCGGTAGTTCGCCTTCGCGGCGTCCAGGTGCCCGTTCACCTTCTTCGCAACATCCGCCGGCAGGTCCGGCAGCTTCTTGCCGGCCGCCACGAAATCCGCCCACGCCATCTCGGTGTCGCCCATCGCCGCGTAGGGCGCCGGCTCCTTCGGAGCCAGTTGCTTCGCCGTATCGAGGACCTTCATCGCCTCCTCAAACCCGACCTCGCTCTTCTCCTCCCGGAATGCCGTGCTGTTCACGAGCAGCCGGGCCAGTTGGTAATACAGGTTCGCGTCGCGCGAGTTCGTCTTGACCGCCGCCCGAAGCTCCTGGATAGCCGTGTTCACCAGTTCCAGGTTCTTCGCCTTCGCCTGCGTGGCGGAGACCTGCTGAGCCGCGATCTGCGCGAGAAGGAGGTGCGCCTCGTAGAAGTCCGGTTCAGACTTCAGCACCGAAGCCAGCTCCGCCTTCGCCAGGTCGAACTTCTGATCCTGCGCGTAAATCCGCGCCAGGCGGAAGTGCAGCCGGGCGGAATCCGGCGCCTTGGCCAGGGCGTCCGTCAGAACCTTGATGGCGTCGCCGAACCGGCCTGCGGCCGCCAGGGCATCCGCCTGCTCCTCCGGCCCCTGCGGCAGTTCGCCCGTCCCCGAACCCGGCCCGATCGGCCCGGCCAGCGCAGCCGGCGCCAACAGCAGACACGCAACCAGCATCAGAGCATGCGCCACTTTGCACCTCATATGCGTTCTCCTCTCGCTAGAGACAAAGTCCGCCCCGGACCGTCCGCGGACAAGCGCCACAACAACCTTACTAGCAGTATAGCCACTTTCGCTCCGAGTTTACCGAAAACTCGCCGAAGCGTCGCGAAGGGACAAAAACTCCCGGCCCTCCGCTCTTCATCCTGTTACATAATGCTAGCATACCCCACCCCGCAAAGCAAGAAGTTGCTGCGCCAGGTTTCCGCGCACACAAACAATCGAAAAAGCGCTTGACGACCGTGATATCATGTGATAGTATTTGATCGGATAAGACCGGAGGAGGTCACCTGTGCCAGACAAGACAAACAACGCCACCGACAAGCCCGCCGGCGAGCCGACGCGCTGGTATTCCATCGCCGAAGCCGCCGAATATCTCCAGGTCAGCCAGCCGACCATCTTCCGCTGGATGCGCGACAACACACTCTCTTACTACAAGGTCGGCGGCTCCACGCGGTTCTCGAAGGAGGGGCTGGACGCCGTCATCGAGAAGACGACAGGCGTGAAGGAAGCGGAGGCCGTGCAGGGCCGCTGCCCGGCGTGCGGGCACTCGCGCATGCTCGCCGGACGCCTCCAGGGCGCAGGCAAGCTCTACTTCAAGCCGGACAAGGTACGCTTCTGGGCGCTCGATCACTCGCTCGTCCCCACCTCCGCCAAGGTCTGCCCCGCCTGCGGCTTCATGCAACTCTTCACCGACACCACCAAGCTCGGCCGACTCAAGCCCCAAAGCCAGAACGATGCCGATTCGGAGGACTGATCCTCTTCTGGTTGCTCGTTGTGCTCGTTGTGTCGCTGTGGTGAAAAACAGTTCCGAGTTCAAGCAGGTCTTGTTCTTCACTTTGAACCTTGAACTTTGAACTCTGAACCAGCCTTCAACACCGGCCACGGAGGAGGAATAATGAGCGAGCAAGAGAACAAGGATCGTGCGCGTTCGCTGCGCTGCCACCTCTGCGGTCGGCAGTTTGAGCGGTTCGACGACCTCCTGGCTCATCCATGTACGCGGCCCGCGGCACAGCCCGGCCCGGGCCTTCTCGCGTCCTCCGCGCGCTTCCTCTACACACAGAATCCCTTCTATCTCATCAGCGCCGCGCTCATCCTCTACGGCCTCAACACCGCTCTGGGCGCCAGCAGCACCGCCGCGAGCGCCTGGGCGCTCCTCGGCATCCTGGCCGTGTACACACTCCTCATGCTCGCCACCGCGCTCCTCATCGTCCGGTTCGGCAAAGTCTGGCAGGACGCTCGCTCCCTGCTCCTCGTCATCGTGCTCCTGCTCCTCGCCCTGTCCGTCAGCTTCGACGAGATTCTCCTCCGCGCGCCCGGAACAGGCCGCACGCTCCTTCTGCTCGGACTCCTCTTCTCCGTCCTCGTCTCCGAGAGCGTGCTGGAGTGTCTTGGCATCCGGCTCCGCACCTGGTTCCGCGTCCCCTGGTGCGCCATGCTCGGACTCTTCTTCGCCTATCCGCTCGCGCTCCAGCCGCTTGTCCGCCTCGAGGGAACCGGCGAGATCGAGGCGCAGTGGGGCGCGTTCCTCTTCCCTGTCGCCGCCGCCCTCGCCCTCCTGCTGCTCCTGCCCGCCATCCACAAGGGCGCGGACTACGCGAAGGAAAACGGCACTCCCTGGCGCTGGCCCTGGTTCCCGTGGTCGCTCTTCGTCCTCCTCCTCTTCGGCATCGGAGTTCGCTCGTACTACCTCACGCTCTCCTTCCACGTCGCCGTGCCCGTCGGACTCGACAGCATTTTCGGGCTGTACTTCCTCGCGCCCATCGTCCTGGCTGCGGCTGTGCTGCTTCTTGAGGCTGGTCTCGTCTCGCGCAAGCCCGCCGTGCAGTTCGCCGCGCTCGCCCTTCCCGCACTCGCCGTCCTCTTCTCCCTGACTGCCGGCGAGGGCACGACGTGGACGTACAACCACTTCCTTCGGATGTTCACGAGCGCGTTCGGTCCGCCGATCTTCGTGACCGCGCTGGCCGTGTCGGCCTTCTACGTTTATGCGTGCGTCCGGCGCGTCCGTTTCGCCCCGCACGCCCTCGCACTCGCGCTCATCCTCTGCACCGGCGCCGTGCCCGGCAAAGTGAGCGGCATCGCGATACCCGCGCCTGCGCTCCCGCTCTTCGCGCTCGGCGTGCTGTTCACATGGTTCGTCGTCATTCGGCGCTTCTCCGTATTCGCGCTGCTGGCCGTCGGCGCCTTCCTTGCCGCGTTCGCCGTCGCATTCCCGGGCACGTGGTTCACGCGATGGCACGGGCTGATCCCTGTGCACCTCGCCTATGTCGCCGCCCTCCTCATCGGCGCCCTGTTCCGGGACCAAGCCGCGCGGGTGATCCAGCACGTATCCGCCGCCGTGCTGTTGCCGGCCGTCGTGATCGTTCTGGCCACCCGGCCGGAGTTTGCCCGGCTCACGGCGCCGTGCGTGCCCTGGATTTACGTCGGCGTTCTGGTCGTCCTTTCGTTCATCTACGGACTGCTCGTCCGCAATTCCACGTGGCTTGCCGTCGGCGTCGCCGGCTTCGCGCTTCTGGCGGTCTGGGCCATGGCACTGCTGTACAAGGCTCTCGCCGTCGCATACGGCTCGGACGCGACGCTCCCCTTCTTCGGCTCGACCGTCGCGTTCCTCATCGCGTTCATCATCAGCCTGACCAAGTTCGGGCAGGGCGTGCGGCGACTCTACGAGGCGGTAACGAGGCCGTACCGCCGCACCACCGCAGTGCCGCCGCCGCTGCCCGGACAGTGAAGAGGGGTCAGTGGCCAGTGGGCAGTGACCAGTGATCAGACGGATCGGACGGATCGGACGGCTCAGGTGGTGAGGAGGACGACGACGAGGATGAGCGGGAATGTGATATGATAGGGGGAACCTCATCGGAGCAGACAGGTATGAACGGTCCGACAGAAGGACAGAACAAGCTGACCCGGCTCCGTGACAACCTCCGCAGCGTCATCCGCGGCAAGGACGAGTGCATCGACATCGTCACCGTCGCACTCCTCGCCGGCGGCTCCGTCCTGATGGAAGACGTGCCCGGCGTCGGCAAGACGACCCTCGCCAAGGCGCTCGCTCACTCGCTCGACGTTGCCTTCAACCGCATCCAGTTCACCCCCGACCTCCTGCCCGGCGACATCCTCGGCTCCTCCGTCTACAATCCCGTCGACGGCACCTTCACCTTCCGCAGCGGCCCCATCTTCTGCAACATCCTCCTTGCCGACGAGATCAACCGCGCCTCGCCCCGGACCCAGTCCGCCCTGCTCGAAGCCATGAACGAGATGCAGGTCACCATCGAGGGCAAGCGCCACATTCTGCCCGCGCCCTTCCTCGTCCTCGCCACACAGAACCCCGTCGAATACCACGGCACGTACCCGCTGCCCGAGGCCCAGCTCGACCGCTTCCTCGTCCGCGTCTCGCTCGGATACCCCGGCCCCGACGACGAGGTCGACATCCTCCACGCGCAGGCCGAACGGCACCCGCTCGAAACGCTCAAGCCCGTGCTGACCCGCGAAGAACTCATCGAGATGCAGCAGGCCGTCCGCCGCATCAAGGTCGACCCCGCCGTCTCCCGCTACATCGTCGAGATCGTCACGCTCACCCGCGAGGACGCGCAGTTCAAGCTCGGCGTCAGTCCGCGCGGCTCCCTCATGCTGTTCCGCGCCGCCCAGGCGTCCGCCTTCGCCGACGGACGCGAGTTCGTCCTCCCCGACGACGTCCAGACACTCGTCCCCTACGTCCTCCCGCACCGCGTCATCCTCACCTCCAAGGCCAAGTATTCCGGGGCCGACAAGCAGGCCATCGTCTCCGACCTCGTGAAGCGCGTGAAAGTGCCGACATGAGAATTCCGCTCGTCAAGCAGGTGCGGTATCTTCTCAACGAGTGGCGCTACGGCCTCACCGACGGCGGCCGCTATCTTGTCATCGGGCTCCTTGCCTCCGGCGCATTCGGCTCCATCACCCTGTTCGTCCCCATCTACATCCTCTTCTGCATCCTGCTCGCCGTCCTCGTCACGGCCCTGCTCACCGGCCTCGCGCTGCGGCCATCCGTCCGCATCGACGGCTCACTGCCCGAGAAGATCACCGCCGGGCAGCCCCTTCACGCCGAGTTCCGCCTCAGCACCCGTTCGCGCCGCCCGCTCTATGACGTCGGCCTCGCGCTCAGCCGGCTCCCCGCGTACATCGAGGACACCGAGCCTGCCAGGACGCTCCCGCATCTTGCCCCGGTGGCCGCCGCGTCGTTCCCCGTCACACTCCGCGCCCGGAAGCGCGGCAGCTATCACATCCCCGCCATCCGCGCGTACACGACCTTCCCGTTCAACCTTCTCCGCAGCCGGGGCCGCAAGCACCCGCTCGCCCCGTTCCTTGTCCTGCCGAGCTTCCACCCGATCCAGCTTGTTGACCTCCCACTCGGCCGCCGCTACCAGCCCGGCGGAATTGCGCTGACCTCCGACGTCGGCGAATCCCCCGAGTACATCGGCAGCCGCGAGTACCACGACGGCGATTCCTGCCGCCGCATCGACTTCCGCTCCTGGGCGCGCCTCGCTCGCCCCGCCGTCAAGGAGTTCCAGGAAGAGTATTACTGCCGACTCGCCCTCGTCGTCGACACGTTCGTTGCGCCCGGCCGCAAGAAGAGCCGCGACGGATTCCCCGAACTCGAAGCCGCCATCTCCCTGACGGCCGCAGCCGCCGATGCCCTCTCGCGCGGCGAGTACATCATCGACCTCTTCGCCGCCGGGCCCGAGCTGTACGTCTTCCGCGCCGGCCGGCACATCGCGCACCTCGACAACATCCTCGAGATCCTCGCCTGCGTCGAGGAATGCCGCACAAACCCCTTCGAGATCATCGCACCCGCCATCGCCGCCGAACTCGCCAATGTCACCTCCGTCATCTGCGTCTTCCTCGACTGGGACGCGCTCCGCGCCGCCTTCGTCCGCACGATTCTCGAAGCCGGCAGCGCCGCCCGCGTCCTCATCGTCCGCGACGGCCCGACCTCGGAGCCCTGGGCGCCCGACGAAGACTGGGCCGGTCCCATCTCCGTTTTCACACCAGCCGATGTCGCCGCGGGCAGAATCGAGCAGATATGAGACCGCAACGCTTCTTCCTGCTCTCGGTGGTCGCCGCAGAATCCGCCGCACTTTATGTCGTCTACCGAAACCCCTTCTTCCCCATCCTCGCCGTCATCCTCGCCGCGCTCGGCCTCACGGGCGGCTGGCGCCTCACGCTTTCCTCGGCGCAGAAAGCCATCGCCTCGCTCGCCATCCTCGTCATCTACTTCATCCTCTGGCGCCTCTTCCCGTACAGCCGCGCGGACATCCTCGGCTCGCTCGGGTACCGCGTCACTTACGTCTTCGCACAGTACTTCATCTCGCTGCAACTCCTCGAACTCTGGCTCGACACGGAGCGGCACGCGGCGACAGCGGCGCTGTACGGGATGCTGGCGTTGACGTGCGCGGGCAACATCTTCTCGTCGCCGAGCGAACAAGCGCTCTACGCGCTCTGCTCCGTGCTCTTCGTCGCCTCGCTCGTGTTGTACCTGCGCTCGTGCACGATGGAACTGCCCTCTCCTGCCCGGCCTGCGCGCGGCCGGTACGTCTGGATCGCGGCGGCCCTCGGCGCCGTCGTGCTCGGCGGGCTGAGCGTCCGCTCGGTGCTTTACGCGCACCGCGAATTCCTCTCCGCACTATTCACCAACGCGCCGACAATCCCCGGCTCCGTCTACACGGCCGGGTTCTCCCGCGATGTCAAGCTCGGCGACGTGACCCGCCTGAAGCTCTCGTCCGCGGAGAACAGCACCGCACTCCGTGTCTTCTCGAAGGACGCGCCGGGCTACCTACGCGGCATGGCCTTCACGTACTACAACCCCGCCACCGCCGAGTGGCAAAAGAGCCTGGCGGAGAGGCCCCTCGCGCCGTCCGACCCATCGCTCTTCCCCAACCTGCCCGCAGCCCGGACCGGCTGCAGCCGCTTCGCGTTCCCCTCGCACGATCCACGCCCCTGCCACGCCATCGACGTCTGGCCCGCGCCCCTCCTCACCGAGGGCATGTTCTCCCCGCTCGGAACCACGGTGCTGGAAGCGCCCGTCACCGGCCTCCGCGTCGATGAGAATCAGATCGCCGACTCCGACGAGTTGATCGGCGGCGTCAACTATACCTCCTACGTTCCCCAGCCGGCGCCCCGCGCCCATCTCTCGCTAGCCATGAGAAAACGCCTCGTGCAGCCGCCGGCCATCGATCCGCGCGTCCACCAGCTCGCCGACCGCATCTTCGAAGGCTGCACAACCCCGCGCCAGAAGATCGACGCCGTTGTCGGCTACTTCCTCGGCAACTACCGCTACAACATCGGCATCCGCATTCCACCCGGCCAGGATCCCCTGACGTACTTCCTGCTCGAACATCCCGCCGCGCACTGCGAATACTTTGCCGCAGGCGCCGCCGTCCTCCTTCGCATGGGCGGCGTTCCCGCACGCTACATCACCGGCTTCGTCGTCGAGGAGCGCAACAGCGTCGGCCGTTACTGGGTCGCACGCAACAAGGATGCACACGCCTGGGTTGAAGCCTGGGACGACGCGGCCGGGTGGGTGATCGTCGACGCGACGCCCGGCGCAGGCGTGCCCTCCCCCACCGTAGGGTCGTCGATCGGCTACATCCTCGACTACATCCGATTCCGCCTCCAGGAACTGACGGCGATGACACGGGTGAACGGGCTGTCGGGGCTTCTCGCATGGCTCGGCAACCGCGCCGGCGGACTCTGGACCCTCATCGCCAGTCCCGGCCCCGCCGCCACCGCCGTCAAGCTCGCGCTCGCCGCCGCGCTCGCCCTCCTCCTCTGGCGGCGATGGCGACGGCGACGGCCGGCCCGCATCGACGCCCGCATCCAGCGCCTCCACGCACTCCTCGCGGCCGCCGATGCCCGCCTCGCACGCCTCGGACTTGTCCGCGCCCGCAACGAGACCTTGCACCAGTTCGCCGCCCGCATCCTCCAGCACGATCCGCCCGGCGAACCCGCAAGCGCCGCCCGCGCACCGCTGGCCGCCTGGTACCTCCGCTACGCCGCCGTCCGATACGGCGGATCCGCACACGATGAAGACATCATCCTGCTGGAACGAGACTCCCGTTGACACGCCCCGCCGCCGGACCCGCGAATCGCCAAAGCTCGCGGGCCTGCGGCTGGCAAAATCACTCCTGGCGGAGAGGCAGGGATTCGAACCCTGGAAGGGCAGAGCCCTTACTGGTTTTCGAAACCAGCCCGTTCGACCACTCCGGCACCTCTCCAGGCGAAAGGCGGTTCCGCCACGCACCTACTATAATCCCACGCGGGAACAACGTCAAGGTCGCGGGCGAGCCGCGGCGGAACTGCGCAGGTACATCGTATCCCCCCTCCCGAGCAGGCAGCGGCGGTGCGGGCTGGCGATGTGGCGGCGACGGAGGGAGCCCGAAGGGCGACCGGAGGAGCCGCCACATCGCTCGCGGCGGCCAGGGGGTGGGGGCATCCCTGGCCGGTCCGAAAGCTTGCCTGCTTCGGACAACAGGGCTGGAAGGAGCTCCAGGCGTGTCTGGCCGGGCTGGTTCCCCCTCCCGCGCCCCGAGGGGGACGGCGGCCCAAGACGGCTCCTGCGGCCACACTGGCTCTGCCCGAGCCGCCGGCACTCCGCACGCCGTCGCTCGTCGGCGGCGAGCGGACTCCGGCAAAGCCGTCGTCGTGGGCGCTGGCGGACGCTCTCGAAGCCTACGTCTCCGCTCATCGGAATCCGCCCCGCGCGGCACGAGCACGGACGGTCGAACCTTGATGCTTGACAATCAACAAAAAGGGCACATCCTGTCTCCTTCCAAAATCCCTGCCAGGAAAAGGAGGGTGATCAGGTGTGCCCGGAATATTATACGATGATTCGCTCCCGAAACCACCGTTTTGAACTCCGCCGTGCGATGGTCGAGTGTGCCGTCACGCACGGCGTGAACGAGGCGGTCCGCCGGTTCGGCACGACGAAGCCGACCGTCCGCAAGTGGCGGAACCGCTACCAGGCCGAGGGGCTGCCGGGACTTTACGAGCGGAGTCGTCAGCCGTGCCTACGAACGCACCAGTCTCATCGTCACGACGAACCTGCCGTTCGAGCAGTGGACGGAGGTGATGGGCAGCGAGCGGCTCACCGGCGCTCTTCTGGACCGCCTGACGCACCACATCCACATCCTGGAAGCCAACGGCGAGAACTATCGCCTCAAGCAGTCCAAGGGCCGCCTGCGACGCCGCATGCCGACGGCACCGGAACCCCATTCAGATCAGGAGGATTGACACCCGTCACGGGACGGGCTATAACGGGATCAGCCTATGGGCGGGGCGCTGCGGTTTTACTCCGTCGCGCGCCGCACTTTTACTCCGCCCCCCACAATGCTCGCATCGGCCGATCGCGTCGCGTCGTCAGCGACGCCCTCAGCGAGGGGTCCACGAAGGACATCTGCGATCACGTGCTCTTCCGTGACTGCAATCGCAAGCCGAACGAATACCTGTTTGCCGACGAGCGAGGGCAGCTGCCCGAGCCGGACCACGTGGCCGATGTGTTCCAGAGAATAGTCGCTCAATCCGGCCTCATGCGAATCCGGTTTCACGATCTCCGCCATTCGTTCGGCAGCATCTGGGCTGAGCGAGTTTCCCCGATGGTCCTGAAGGGGATGATGGGGCACGCCTCGATCACGACGACCGAGCGGTACATTCACACAACGGACAGCATCTTCCGCGCCAATATCGAGGCGGCACTCGGACAGATGACGGGAAAAGGGGGCAAGTCCCTCGGCACGTGACTCGAACCTAGTGCAGATTTTGAACCACATTTTGCCCCAAATGTGGTTCAAAATGTGGTTCAAAATGGTCCAAAACGGCCAATTCTGGTAGAATCCAAAATCAAGGGCGGCAGTCGTAATTGGCTGCCGCCCTTGATGTTAGCTGGTGCGCCCTGAAGGACTCGAACCTTCGACCCACTGATTAAGAGTCAGTTGCTCTACCAACTGAGCTAAGGGCGCCAATCTGCTGCCGTATAAGAGGGTACATATACAAGCGGTTCCACGCTATTCTTCGACGACAACCTTGACGACAGCCAAAACCTGTAACCTGTACTATAATGTTTGCGCCTTTACAGACGCGTTCTTGTTCAAAAGGTTCCTGGTCATGAAGACCCTGCCAAAACCGCGACTGGAAAAGAACCCTGCGAAGCCCTATCCGTCATTTCACCTGACCGCCCACAACAACGGTCAGTGGTGCGAGAAGATCCACGGCTAGGTCCATTTTTTCGGCGTCTGGGCGGATCCCCAGGCAGCGTTGGACAACTACCTTCGCGGTGCCGCAGATTTTCACGAAGGTCGACCGCCAAGTTCCGATACTATAACGCAGGGCGGCGTAACAATCAAGGATATTTGCAGCGCCTACGTAATGGGTCAGTTACGGTTGGACGCTGCGGCGAGTACGTCGCACACGCCGTGTGCGACGGGCTCCACCCCAGAGACGCCACGCTCGGACTTCGGCGAGCTCAGTCGAGCCGTAAGCGTGGCGTACACCGACCGCCGGGTTCCCGCATCCAGGCGTAACTGACCCCTTGTGCGCCTGCCTCACCCGCCAGATTAGGAAAGCGGAGGCCCGCGGGATACTGAATTCGTCCGGCCCAAAACCGGTATTGAACGCATCATTCCATCGCGGCCGGAGACGGTCCAAGCTCTTCGCGAGGCGCTGGCGAAGAGGCCCAGGCCAGAGGATCCTGATGACGACGCGCTCGTCTTCCTTACTCGCAAATGGAGCCACACTCAGAGTCTTTGGGAGTGGGTTCCGGCCTCTCACCGATTCCGCGTGTACAGGCCGATGAGTTCCGCCTGCGCCAGGATGTGCCCCTGCATGGCCTTCTCGACCTCGGCCTTTGTCTTCCCGCCGGCCAGGTCGAGCTTCGTATCCAGCGCGTAGACCTTGAAGAAGTACCGGTGTGTGCCGGACGGCGGCGCGGGGCCGTGATACTTCGTCTTGTTCGCGCTGTTCGTTCCCTGCGTGCCAGGCACGCTGTTCTCCTCAATCTTCGCAGCGACGGGGATGTCGTACACGACCCAGTGTACCCAGGTTCCGCGCGGCGCGTCCGGGTCGTCCATGATCAGGACGAGCGACTTGGCTCCGTCCGGGATGCCGGCGAGGTCGAGTTGCGGGTTCACGTCCGCGCCGTCGGCCGTGAACTTCTTCGGGATCATCTCCTTGTTGACGAAGCTGGGACTCGTCACGTTCATGGTTTCCTCCGTTCTGGCAGGAGTCGTGGTTCCGGGCGCGTCGGACTGAGATCGTTTGCTCTCGCAGGAAACGGCCGCGAGACAGAGGCAGGCGAGAGCAACGGCGGCTTGCCACAGGCCGGGACAACGCATGGGCAACACCCCCTTCTCCTCCCCCGGTCAAGACATTAGCGCATGATCGCTGCTGCCGCAAGCGTTTTCCATGAGTTGCGGGAACCGCCTTCCAGACACGTTCTTTGGGAGATGCATACCGGCGTTGGCGCCGCTTACGGCTTTGCCGCGCCGCCCTCGGGCTTCGCTTCTGGCTTCGGCTCAGGTTTCGCCTCCGGCTTGGCTTCCGGCTTCGGCTCGGGCTTCGCCTCCGGCTTGGCCTCCGGCTTCGGTTCCGGCTCTGCCGGCTTGCCGATGCCCAGCAGCTCCACCTCGAAGATCAGGACGGAGTTCGGGCCGATCATCGGCTCGCGGCCGCGGTCTTCATAGGCCAGATCGGGCGGGATGAACAGCTCATACTTGCCGCCGACGCGCATGAGCTGAAGCGCCTCGGACAAACCGGGAATCACGCGCGTTACGAACAGGACTTCCGGCTTCTCCGTCTTGGCGAAATTGGTGCCGTCGATCAATTTTCCGGCATAGCTGACCTGGACGGAATCCTCGGGCTTGGGGGACGGGCCTTTGCCTTCCTGAATCACGCGGTACTGGAGCCCGCTCTTCGTCGTCTGAACGCCCGGCTTTTTCTTGTTCTCGTCCAGGAACGTCTGGCCGGCCTTCAGGTTCTTCGCCGCCTGCTCCGCACGCTTCTTCAGTTCCTCCTCCTGGAGCTTCGTCGCAAAGTCCTTCTTCACCTGAAGTGCCTGATCCTGGGTGAGCAGCAGTTCCTTGCCCTTAAGGACATCTTCGATGCCGCGGAAGAAGTTGGCCAGGTCGATTTCGGTTTCCAGCGGCTTCAGCACGCCGCCGATCTCCATGCCCAGCGCGTAGCTGAGCTTCGCCGACGGCGTCTTGAACGGCTCGGTTTCCGGGGCAGGCGCGGGCTTCGCCTCTGGTGGCTTGGCCTCTGCCTTCGGGGCAGCCGGTTCCGCCTTGGGGGCTTGCTCCGCAGCCCAGACACTCGACGCCAGCACCAGCACCGCCGCAACCGCCATCGCCCTGACCACGCTCATCGAAGTCTCCTTCTTCATAGGGAAAAGATGCTCACCACGGATGAACACGGATACATGATTCATCCATGTTTATCTGTGCTCATCCGTGGTGAATGTGTGAACCCGTGTTATCACCAGGACCGTCTGCCGCCGCCACCGCCGCCGCCGCCGCGCCGCTGTCCGCCGCCGCCGCCGCGTCCGGCGTCCGGCCGGGGCCGCGCTTCATTGACCGTGATCGCCCGGCCCTTCAGGTCCGTGCCGTTCAGCCCGGCGATCGCCGCCTGAGCCTCGGCCGCCGCGGGCATCTCGACGAACCCGAACCCGCGCGATTCCTGGCTGAACTTGTCCTTGATCACCGTGGCCGAGGACACCTGTCCGTGGGCCGAAAACGTCGTCTTCAGGTCTGCATCCGTCACTTCACGGGCAAGGTTGCCCACATAGATGTTCATTCCCGTCTCCTTGTTCACTCCGTTGACGCCGGGCATGGGGCCGGGGCCGCGGGGCCCGGACGCTCGTCTCTCAATCCGACACACCGACCAGAACCAGCGCCGCGCCCAGCCGAACGAACCGCTTTCCCCCTCCTTTCGCAGCAAGGCCGGCGTCTCCGCGGGCGCCCGGGGTCCGCCCCGGGACTTTCGGCTGACGCCGCCACGAGTCTCGCGCTTCGCACGACGCCACCCAACGGGCCGCCGTGTGCCCGAACTCGAAGTCAATCGCATATTGTCCAACATTACCGCCCGGATGCAACAGTTTTTTGCTCGGGCCAACGCCGCCGGTCAGCGAATCCCGTTCATCCTGCTGTCAAATGCTCTTCGTCTGCTCCTGCTTCTCTGCGTTACGGCTCTTCCGGAGTCAGCACAATCAGCGTAATCTCCGGCGGCGCACCAACTCGGATCGGCGGGCCCCACGTCCCCGTCCCCCGGCTCACATAGATCCGGCTCCCCTCCGCCAGAGCGTGCTCGCCCGGCGTCAGCGGATAGAACAGCCGCACGAAATACCAGAAGGGAAAGACCTGTCCGCCGTGCACGTGCCCGGAAAGCTGCAGGTCGAACCGGCCCAGCGAACGCGGATTCGCCTCCGGCCGATGCTTCAGGAACAGCGTGAACCCGTCCCCGCCCGCCTTCGCCGAAGCGTCGGCGGACAGGCCCGGCTTCGGCAGCGTCGCGTCCTCGTTCAAGCGGCTCAGCCGGCCCATCCCCACCGGCAGCCCGGCCGGGTCGTCCACTCCCGCGATCCGCAGGCGGCCGCCCACGACCGCTGATTCCTCGCGCAGCATCCGTAATCCGCACGCCTCGTGGAACGCGATGCTCCGGTCCAGCCCCGCGTAGAACTCGTGGTTCCCCGTCACCGCGAACTTACCCAGCGGCGCCTTCAACTCCGCCAGGATCGGAGCTAGGTCCTCCACCCGGTCCAGTCCCGAGTCCACCAGGTCGCCCGTGCTGACAATCACGTCCGGGTGCAGCCGCTCGATCAGCCCGACCACCTTGCGGAGCCGCTGCTCGCCGATGACCAGGCCGAGGTGCATGTCGGTGATCTGCACGATGCGGATCGGCGCCGAGCCGGGCGCCAGGCGCGGCGTCGCCACCGTCACCTCCCTCACCCGGATGTTCGCCGCCTCGATCAGGCCCCAGACGACCCCGGCGGCGACGATCACGGCGACGGCGAGGAAGACGGTCCGCGGCGCCAGGCCGAGGCGGCTCGCCCACGGCAGCCACTTCCCCGCCAGCCGCACCAGCAGGTCCCAGACGTCCGTCCCGACGAACAGCATGAAGCTCCAGCCGGAAATCACCAGCCAGACGAATCCTGCTCCGAGCAGCGGGCGTGCGAGCGAGTCGTGCCCCGCGTGATCCGCCCACCAGCCGAGTAGCGGCGCGACCAGCAGGACCAGCAGCGCGGCGCCCGGAATCGCCGACCAGTGCCCCAGGCGCGGGAACGCCGCCAGCATCTTCAGAAAGATGTAAAGCTGCATGCCGCCGAACAACAGCAGATAGATCGGGAGAATGAAAGCCATCGCGGGTGATTCCCTCCTGCAGCCGTGCGCCGTGGCACGGGCATCCTGCCCGTGATCCGAACGACGTGCCGAGGCACAGCAAGGGTAACGGCGCCAGCAATGCCTGTCAAGCATAGCGGCCACCTGGAATCGATACGCTGAACGCGGGGTATTCAGCGTATCGACCTGATGCCAGAAGGCATGTTGACATGGTGCGAACCCCGGTGGAGAATACGCACCGGTCGGAGCCGCGGGTAGCCAACGTCGTCAGGCTCGGAGTCTGGATCGCATGAGTCAAAACCGATTGCTGGCGGGTCTTGGGTTCGTGGTGCTGGTCGCGCTCGTTCTTTCGGGGATCAAGCCGTACGATCGGGGCACGTGGCTGCTGGAGGTGGCGCCGGTGCTGATCGCGGCGCCGGTGCTGGCCGCGACGTACCGCCGCTTCCCGCTCTCCACGCTGCTCTACGTGCTGATTGCCGTCCACGCGCTCGTGCTCATCCTCGGCGGGGCGTACAGCTATGCCCGCGTCCCGCTCGGATTCTGGCTCCAGGACCTCTTCGGCCTCGGCCGGAATCCGTACGACAAGATCGGCCACTTTATGCAGGGGTTCGTCCCCGTCCTGATCGCCCGCGAGGTCCTGCTCCGGGGCCGGTATGTTTCCGGTAAGCGCATGGCCGGGTTCCTGTCGCTGTGTGTGGTGCTCGCCGCCAGCGCGTTCTATGAGTTGATCGAGTGGTGGGCCGCCTTGGCGCTGGGCCAGGGGGCGACCGAGTTTCTGGGAACGCAAGGCGATCCGTGGGACACCCAGTCGGACATGCTCATGGCATTGGTGGGAGCCAGCCTCGCACTGCTTGCGCTGTCGCGAGTCCAGGACCGCGCCATCGATGCTCGCAGGGGTGGCGCTACGCCGGGCGGCGTCGAGGAGAAGGGGCCGAACGAAGCCGCGGAACCGCCGAACTGACGCGCTCGGAACACCTGGTGCGCGATAGATTGGATCAAGGAATCCGGCGCCTTGATCCTCCTGATCCTCGGTTGACGTCGTTGTGTCGTCGTGGTGAGAGACGAACGGTATTCACCACAACGGCACGACGAGCACAACGGCAAGAAGAACCGCTCACTGCTGGTGGCTCACTGCTCACTGACGCTGCGCGGGATGCCGGTGCGGCCCAGTGTTTGCCACTCGATGGTCGCTGTGGTCGCGGCGGAATTGTTGGTCTCGATCGCCTCGGCAAGGGCGTTGGCGGAGTCGAGGTCGGCGAGGAGGTAGTAGTCGCCGGCGGTCAGCGAGGGGACGGTGAGTGTGGGGAACTTGACGGTCTTGGAGGCGCCGGGCGCGAGGGAGACGGAGAATGTGATGCTGCCGAGGGCGGCGTCGGTCGCTTTGTCGAGACGGGTGTCCTTCGAGGCGTAGAGGGTGATGGTGATCTTGCCGTAGGCCTCGGCGTCGCCCTGGTTGGTCAGCGTCAGGGCGATGTTTCGGAGCCGGTCGTACTTGGAGTCGCCGGGTCGGAGCCAGGCGGGGAGGGTGGTGATGGCGAAGGAGCCGGTCAGGTCGCGGCCGGGACCGAGCCACGTGATGGCGGACGCGGTGGAGGCGGTGTTGTTGGTTTCGCTGATCTCGAAAAGGGCGGTCAGCGGGGCGACGTCGGCAAGGAGGTAGTAGCTGCCTTCGGGAAGGAGGGGGACGGTGATCTTCTTGAGGGTGCAGGTCTTGGTCTTGCCGGGCTTGAGCTTGAGGGAGAGGGTGGCGGTGCCGAGCAGGGTGTCGGAGCCGGGATCGAGGCTCTGGTCGGCGGAGGCATAGAGGTTGACGGTGACGGTCCCGCGGGCTTCGGTGTCGCCGGTGTTGGTGATGAGGACGGGGACTTTGGAGATGCGGCCGGTCTTGCGGTCGCCGGGCCGGACGGCGGCGGGGAGCTTCGCGCTGTTGATGGCGGCGGTGAGGTCGGGGCCGCTTCGCGTGATGACGAGGGAGTAGGCGCCGGTGTCGCCGGATATTCCGCTGAGTGCGACGAGGGGATTGTAGGCGGTGTTGGCGTAGCCGCTGACGGCGATGACGTAGGCGCCGGGGGCCGTGAAGTCGTAGGTGAGGAGGGGGTCGAGCGAGCCGGGCTGGGCATCGTCGTTGCGGGCGAGCTCGCGGCCGGAGGAGTCGAAGAGGCGGAGGACGGAGTCGAGCGAGGTGCCCTGGCCGGGGGTGTCGATGTCGAAGGTGACGCGGCAGGCTGCGTCGATGGCGAAGGAGTAGAAGTCGACGTCGAGGCTTCCGGCGGGTTCGTCGCCGAGTTCGCCCTGGAGGGTCGCGGGGGTAGCGATGGGGGTGGCGGTGGCGAGGGTGCCGTTGAAGTCGAGGTGGACGCTGGAGCCGGCGACGGCGAGGACATAGGCGCCGGTGGAGCCGGCGACGGTGCCGGAGCCGGTGAGGGGGTCGTAGGCGGAGTTGGGGTCGCCGGAGACGCCGACGTAGTAGGTTCCGGCTCCGAGTGCGGAGAAGTCGAAGTCGATTTCGGGCAGGGCGCCGGAGTCCTGGGCCAGGAGCGTGCCGTCGGCGGAGAAGAGGGAGAGGCAAGGGGTAAAGGCGCCTCCGGATGGGGTGACGGAGAGGGTGAGTTGCTGGGCGCTTTCGACCTGGATGGCGTAGAGGTCGACGTCTTGTGCGCCGGTCGCCTCGTTGCCGATGACAGCGGAGTAGGAGACGGGTGCGGAGCCGAGCTGGACGGCGGCGGCGACGGTGCCGTTGCTGTCGCCCGCTCCGCCGACGGTGCGGATGGCGAGAGCGTAGTGGCCGGTGCTGCCGGAGGAGCCGCTGCCGGCGGTCCAGGGGTTGTAGGAGATGTTGTTGTATCCGCTGACGGCGATGGTGTAGGTCCCGGCCACGGCGAAGGTGTATTCGAGGTAGGGGTCGGCGGAAGAGACGAGGGAGTCGGGGTCGGTGCCGTCGTCGTTGAGGGCGAGTTGCTGGCCAGTGCTGTCGAAGAGCCGGAGGACGGCGTCGAGGTCGCCGCCGGACTCCTTGGCGTCGATGTCGAAGCCGAGGGTCTGGCCGGCGGTGACGGTGAAGGAGTAGAAATCGACGTCCTTGCCGCCGACGGATTCGGAGCCGTCGAGTCCGACGTTGCCCGTCAGGGCGGCGGGGAGTGTGCCGGCGGGGGTGGCGGTGCCGATGGTGCCGTTCTGGTCGGCTCCGGCGGAGCTGGCGTTGGTGAGGGCGTTGAGGAACAGGAGCCAGTGGGACTCGGCGACCCAGGCGAAATTGGCGGGGATATACGAGCGGGAGATGGAGTCGCCTTGTCCGGGAAGATAGATGGAGAGGCCGGTGGCGTCTTCGCGTGAGCCGCTGTGATTGGCGAGGACGGCGTCGTCGTAGGCGGCGAGCGCGGCTTGTGCGGCGGAACGGATGGCGGGGTTGGCGGCGTTGCGGGTGATGGCGTCGAGGAAGGCGCCGAGGTCGCGGAAGTCGGTGTCGGTGAAGTATGGCGCGTCGGCTTGGGCGTCGCTGATGGCGGCCCAGTCTGTGTTCTCGGCGAGGACGGCCGCGGCGAAGGCGTCGAGTTGTGTGGCCAGGGTGCTGACGCCAGCGGTGCTGACGGCGCTGAGGGTTTCGGCGTTGCCGTAGGAATTGCCGTAGCGGGAGACGATCCACTGTCCGAGAGCGGACGCGGACTGGGTGGGGTTGGCGGCAAGGCCGGTGAGGATGGTGTTGTACGGCCAGCCGTTCCAGGGTTCGGTTTGCTCGGAGGCGACGATGACGTCGGCGAGGTCGCTGACCTGGTAGGCTTGTTCCATCATGCCCATGAGGCAGGCGTCGAATCCGAGGAGGTCGAGGTGGATGCCGGCGGCGTCGAGGGCCTGGCCGACTTCGGCGACGGTGAGGTGGTCGTTGCTGGTGTCGTCCCAGCAGATGCCGCCCGTCCCGCCGCCGTGGTCCCAAAGGACGAGGGCGTAGTGCTCGGCCGGGGCTGCGGCGACGGCCCAGGTGATGAAGTCCGTGAGGGTCTGGGCGTCGCCCATGTTAGCTTCGCCGATGCTGGTCAGCGAAGAGCTGATGAGGGACGTGTTCGTGTCGTGGGCGACGAGGCCGCGCCGGGTATCGGTCCAGTTGCCGTTTGAGCCGTCGTAGCCGGGCGCGCGGTCGAGCTGGACGGCGATGGTGACGGCGGAGGAGGAGGCGACCTGCTCCATCTCGTTGAGGTCGGCGATGGCGGCGGGTTCCAGGTTGTTGTCGCCGTCGAGGTAGACGAGGAAGGTCCAGTCGGCGGTGAGGAGCAGGCGGGGTTCGAGGGGTTCAAAGGCAGTGGTCAATGAGCAGGGAGCAGTCCATGGTGAGCGGGTGGAACGGACCGGCTTGTTGAGGAGCGACGGGACCGACAAAGGAGTGTCTCCTTACGCCGTTCGAGCAGAAGTTTGTTTATTATACACGGCTCGCGCGTGCGCGGGGAGCGCTTTTCGGACAGGACTCGACGGCGAGGACGAGGACGATGGGCCAGCCGCGAGGGGAATGCCCGAATACCCCGCGTTCAGCGCGTCGACACCTTGCGGACAAGTCGATATTTCCATCGCGGGGTGAGATCGGCTGACGTAAGTGAGAATCGCTTGGCGGGATGCACTCGTCCTCGTCGTCGTCGATTGCATTTCCTCAACGCCGCAGACGACGCGCGCAGCCGCCCAAAGGCGGAGGAACGCTAGGCAAACGGCGTTACGGACTGAAACGCGCATGAAGCAATCGAGTACGACGACGACGACGAGGACGACGACGATCGAACCGTTCAGTGGGGGACGCCTGAATACCCCGCGTTCAGCGTGTCGACTCTTGCGGACAACACCCTTGACATGGGGCGGCAGATTGCCTACTATGTCCACCAACAAAGTAGAGAACCCGGGTCCCGCGGAATCCAGGAGTCGGCTTATGAAGCTGACGATGAAGAGCGAGTATTCGTTGCTGGCGCTCATCTACATCGCGCGCCATAAGGACGGCGGCTTCATCCGGATCGAGGAGATTTGCGCGCGATACGGGTTGCCGAAGAAGTACCTGGAGCACCTGCTGTCGGCGCTGAAGCAGAGCGGGTACGTGACGACGCGGCGCGGGTCGGGCGGCGGGTACAAGCTGGCGCGGCCGGCCCGGAAGATCAGCATGGCGGAGGTGATCCGGCTGATGGACGGGCCGCTGGCGCCGACGGAGTCGGTCAGCCGGTATTTCTTTGCGCCGACGCCGCTGGCGAAGGAGAAGAAGGTGCTGAGCGTGCTGAAGCGAATCCGGGATTACACGTCGGAGACGCTGGAGCGGCGGAAGCTTTCGGACCTGGTGTGAACGGCGGTGCGGCTGGCCGGAAGGCGGGCCGCGCAGGACGGAGTGCGATGCGGAAGCGAAAGGAGTGTCGATGAGCGGCGAGGCGGCGTTGCGGGGCGGGGGGTTATCACGCAGTCCAAACTCGTCGCTCATTGTTCGCTCACGCGATTCGCTAGAATTGCGGCCGGTTCAAGGAACAGTGTCAGGAGGAAGGATCGTGGCGGGAAGGATTCCGACATCGAGCGCGATTCCGGTGCGGCAGGCGCCGCCGGCGGGCGGACGGATGGCAGGCACAGGCGCCCGCGTCACGGCTCCGTCCAGACGCGGCGGGGCGACGTGTCTGCTGCTGCTGGCCGCCGCGGGCCTGTTGACGGGCTGTGCGACGGCGTCGGCGTATGCGCCGCCGCTGCGGCTCCGCGTGTCGCTGGACCGGCCGGAGTACCGGATCGGTGAGGCGGTGATCGCGACGGTGGAGTTGGAGAACACGGGCCGGGCGCCGATCAACGTGCCGCGGTTCGATCCGGGGAGCGTGAAGTTCATGACGGGCGAGAAAGCGATGACGGTGCGGGTGCACCAGGAGCCGGTTTACTCCACGCAGGTGCGGCCGGAGCCGCGCGTGCTGCCGCCGGGCGGAAAGGTGGCCCGGCCGTTCGGGTTCACCCGGGTGACGCGGGAGGCGGGCGAGTTCGCTCTTCTGGCGAGCTTCAAGGGGGCCGAGCGGAGGGGCGAGGTGATCGAGGACACGATCTACGCGGAGCCGGTGCCGTTCCGGGTGCAGGGGCCGGTGCTGCTGCGGCGCGATCCGGCGGACGGGCTGATCCTGAAGGAGCAGGCGGAGGAACTGGCGAAGAAGGCCGTGCCGGGCGAGCTGATTCGGGCGGTGCTGGCGCGCCGCGAGGAGTCCGGGCTGTTCGCGTGGCTCATGTTCTTTCGCGCGAAGGGGCCGGACGGGAAGGAGACGGTGTCCGCGGTGCAGGTGGACCCGTACACGGGCCGGGTGCGGCCGTTTGAGTTGGACCAGGCGGCGGCAGGGAAAGAGGCCGCGCCGGGCGAGCAGAAGGAGCGATGAAACAATGAACGGATCGGGGAAGGGAAGCCAAGCCGCCGGAGAGGCGCAAGGCGGTCCGGGTGGTCCGGGCCGGCCGCGGGCGAGGCATCCCCGGTCGTGGACAGGAAGGAGGCAGCGGTGGTGTTGAAGCGAGCAGCGTGGATGGCGGTGCTGATGGCCGTGCTGGCGCTGGCAGTTCCGGTGAGAGCGGCCGAGCCGGCTGCGGGCCAGGCGAAGAAGGAACTGGCGCCGGACGAACTCCCGACGCACCTGATCAAGGTGCTTCGGACGACGAACAAGGCGCAGACGAACCGGTACGTCCCCAAGGTCTACGACGTGCAGAACGTGAACCCGTACGCGCTGCTCCGCTGGATTCGCCGGACGGCGCAGATCGAGGACGGCGCCTTCTTCTTCTTCGGCAAGCCGGACAAGGACGGGAACGTGAACTCGGGCAAGATCGTCGTCACGCTGCCGGACTACATGCTGCCGGGCTTCGATGAAATGATGAAGGTGATCGACACGCCCGGTATGACGAGCACCGGAGGCGACCTGTGGTTCTACTTCCGCCCGAAATACCGGAACGTCACGGATGCGGGCTTCGTGAACCTGATCCAGTCGATCCGGGGACTCTCCACCGATGCCGTGCCCGATCCCGAAGTGAACAAGCTTCTCGTGTACACGACGACGAGCAAGCTCGATGACGTGAAGCGGTGGCTGCCGGAGATCGACGTGCCGCCGCCGCAGGTGATGGTGGAGGTGACGGTGTACGAGGTGGCGGTGGACAACGGGTCGAAACTCGGTCTGGACTACGTGAACTGGAAGAACGGGCCGGGGCGGAATCTGTTCGCCGCAGGATTGTTCGGCGAGAAGGAAAAAGTGCACTCGCTCGACAACGCGAGCCCGCTGCTGGACACGGGCACGGGCGGGACGTACGGCCTGCCAGGCCACGAGTTTAGCACGAGCGGAGCGAACTTCGCGTGGTTCCTCGACGTTCCGAGCGCCTTCTTCGACTTCCTGGTCGTGAAGGGGAAGGCGCGGGTGATGACCTCTGCGAAGATCGCCGCCCGCAACCTGATCCCGGCCTCGCTGTCCGTCGGCGACACGATCCTGTACTACCAGACGCTGAACGGGCCGGCCCCGACCGCCGGAACCCGGCCGGAAGGCCTGCCGCTCGATCCGACGAATACAAGTACGACCTACCCGGACAACCGGGCAGTAGTCGGGACGAGCGCGACCCGGACGACCACCCTCGGCGGAGTGAAGTCTGGCGTCTCCCTCGCGGTCACTCCCACGATCGGCGAGAAGGAGATGGACCTGGTTGTGGTGACGACGGTCGTCAGCCATACCGGGTTCGACAGCAACGGGGTTCCGGTCTGTGTGTCGCGTACCGCAAACACGGATATTCGGGCACGCGACGGCCAGGAGATTGTCCTGGGCGGAATGACGCGAGAGAGCTTCGTCCAGCGCGCCGACAAGATTCCGATCCTCGGGTCGCTGCCGATCCTCGGATACCTGTTCGGCGGCGAGGGCAACACGCAGCAGCGGTCGCAGGTGGTGATCGTGCTGACGCCGTACGTCATCCGGGACTTCTCGGCCATGAGCTATCCGGGCACGAAGATCGACGCCGCGCTCATCCAGAGCAAGGCAACACGGAAGGAGCCGGCTCCGGTGCCGCAGACGGAAGCGGGGTTCGACCAGTGGCTGCTGGATGGTGAGCGGTAGGTAGTGACCAGTGACCAGTGACAAGTGACAAGTGAGAAGCAAGCAGTGAGCAGCCGAACTCGTAACTTGGAACTCGTAACTCGCAACTCAATGAGGAGGATATCAAGATGATGCGCGTCTGGAAGCTGAAGGAGGTGTTCGTTGCGGCGGTGCTGGTGTTCGGCGTGGCGGGCGTGGCGCGTGCGGATGGAAATCACGAGTGGACGGGGGTGAACAACAAGACGGCCCCGCCAAGTCCCACGGGCGGAAGCTCGCAGCCGGGGGGGATCAGCAACGTGGACGATTACACACAGCAGGAGGACCGGATCAACATCGACGGCGGCGCGGACGCGCTGGTGAAGGTGCTGCGCGTCAACCAGAAGAACCTGGTCAATGATTACGTCGTCCGGCTGTTCCCCATCCAGAACGCGGTGCCGATGGAGATTCGGCAGGTGTTTCGGGAGATCGCGGCGGCGGAAGGCGGGCGGTCGGAAGTCATCATCGACACGGTCGGCAAGAAGGCCTACGTGTGGGTCGTCGCGCCGAAGTTCCAGATTCCGTACATCGAGGCGGCGGTGAAGGCGCTGGACGTGCCGTGGCTGGCGGACAATGTGGATGGCTCGATGAAAGCATATTACAGGGCGAAGTTCCGCGCCATCGGCGCCATCTCCAACATCCTCAACATTACGGCGTCCTCGGCGACCGGGACGATCGGCCAGGCGAACGACAACCTGGTGACACTGGACACGGTGAACAACTCGGCGCTCATCACGGGCGAACCGTACCGCGTCGGCGCCTACCTGAAGCGGGCGCCGGAAGTCGACCAGCCCGTCCCGCAGATGCTCCTCGAAGTGGCCGTCTACGAGGTTGAGGTGAGCAAAGAGACTCGCATCGGACTCGACTACATGGCCTGGAAGAACGGCCCGGGCAGGAACCTCTTCGACTTCGTCTCGTGGGGATCTACGTACAGCCAGGACCCGACGAACAGCACCAGCATCAACGATCCGTTCGTCGCGCCCCGGACGTCGACCAGCGCGGATCAAAGCGGCCACGGCAGGGGCTGCTACGGAAGCATCAACTACCTGCTCACCTCGGCCTACCTCGATTTCCTCGAAGGCTCCGGCCGAGCTCGCGTTGTCTCGCGCGGCAAAATCCTCGTGAAGAACGGCCAGACCGGCACCTTCTCCGCCGTGGACCAGGTGCTTTACTTCCAGACGACTCCCAACGAGACGAACACGACCAGCTCCGGGTTTGCTCCCACCGCAGTGACGTCGGGTTCCGTCACGACGAACATTCCCGCCTGGGACCGCGAGGTGACGCGGGATCAGAAGCTGGAGGTGGGCTTCTGCATCTCGGTGCTGCCGTACATCGCGCAAGAGATCACCGAGACCGGCATCACAATGAGCGTGAACGACATCGTCGGCCAGACGCCTTCCGGCACGCCGCAGGTGCGCACGAGCTGCCTGACGACGACGGTGCTCGTCAAGGACGGCGAGCCGTTCTGCGTCGGCGGACTCCGCCGCACGGAGGACGTGAAGCAGACCCAGAAGATGCCGATCCTCGGCTCGATCCCGGTGCTGGGCTACCTGTTCGGACACGAGGCGACGGTGAAGCGGGAGACGGAACTGGTTGTCGTGCTCACACCGAAAATCCGGCTCGGCAGCGAGTCGGACCTTGAGATGGCGAACGACGAGGACCGGCTGATCCGCGACCAGGTGGAGAAGCGGGCCGCGCTCCGGCTCCCGAGGACGGAGTTCGGCTTCGATCAGTGGCTGCTGAATAGCGACCGCTGAGCGGCAACGACGACGGACTCTCTTGTCAACCGTGGGGCAGGCGGGAATGCCTGCCCCACCGGCATTCTGTCAGAGGCTCTCAGAAACCGGGCCCGCTCGCTTTGACTCCCCTGCTGTCCGGGGGTATAATCCGCGCAACCTGATCACGGAGACCCGGATATGCGAACGGTCATCACCGGCGGAGCCGGATTCCTCGCCTCACACCTCTGCGACAAGCTTCTCGAACGCGGCCATGAAGTCGTCTGCATCGACAACCTCCTGACGGGCGACACGCGCAACATCGCCCACCTCGCCGGCAATCCCGGCTTCCGCTTCATCAAATACGACGTCACCGACTACATCTACGTCGAAGGGCCGGTCGACAACGTCCTGCATTTCGCGTCGCCGGCCAGCCCGGCGGACTACCTTCGCTACCCGATCGAGACGCTGAAGGTCGGTTCGCTCGGCACGCACAAGACTCTTGGGCTTGCCCATCACAAGGAGGCCCGCTACCTCCTCGCGTCGTCGTCGGAGGTGTACGGCGACCCGCTCGTGCACCCGCAGCGCGAGGATTACTGGGGGAGCGTGAACCCAGTCGGCTATCGCGGGGTGTACGACGAGGCGAAGCGGTTCGCGGAGGCTCTGACGACGGCCTACGGCCGCGCGAGCGGGACGGACGTGCGCATCGCGCGGATCTTCAACACGTTCGGTCCGCGCATGCGGCTGGATGACGGCCGTGCGATTCCGAACTTCATGTGCCAGGCGCTCCGGGGCGACGACATCACCGTCTTCGGACCCGGCTCGCAGACCCGCAGCTTCACGTACATCGACGACACCGTCGAGGGGCTGCTGCGGCTGCTCGAAGTCGACCGCGAAAAACTCGGCGAGATGCCCGTGAACATCGGGAACCCCGACGAGATTCCGCTCACGCGCATCGCCGATGAGATCGTAGAGGTGACCGGAAGCAAGAGCCGGGTGAGACAGCTTCCCTTCCCGCCAGGATACGAGGACGACCCGAAGGTCCGCCAGCCGGACATCACGCGCGCCCGGACCGTGCTCCGCTGGGAGCCGAAGGTCGCGCGGATCGACGGGCTGCGCGCGACGGCGGAGTATTTCCGGCGGCGCCTCCAAGAAAGGGATTGATCATGGCCCGCTTCTGGCGTTCCGTTCAGTTCTGGCTCGTGCTTCTGTTCGCGGCGACAACGCTGTGTGCCGTGCTGACGTGGGCAGAACAGATGATGCCGAAACAATGACTGCTGCGAATATCCTGACTCTGCTTCGGCTCCTTGCCACAGTCCCCGTGTTCATCCTTGTATATACAGAGGGCGTCCCGGCTGCCTGGGCGGCGCTCGGCGTGTTCGCGCTGGCGATGCTCACGGATGTGTTCGACGGGATGCTCGCGCGGCGCGCTCCGGGCCGCTCGACGCTCGGCAACTACCTCGATCCCGTCGCCGACAAGGTTCTCATCCTGTCCGTCTTCATCTGCCTCGCCATCAAGCAGATCGTTCCCGCGTGGGCGGTTGTGTTGCTCGTAGCGCGCGAGTTTGCGGTGGACGGCGTCCGCGCGGCGGGTGCGCTCCAGGGGCGGCTGGTCGGCGCCAACTGGATGGGCAAGACGAAGACGATGCTGGAAACGATCACGGTCCTGTTCGCACTATGCGGCCTTGCGCTCCAGGCGAGTTCCATTGCCACGTTCGGACCAACCGGGGTGGGGCCAAGCGGATTGCACGATGTTCTCTGGCTGGTGGGGCGTGATCTTCTCGGTCTGGCGTGGTGGCTTGCCGTCCTCGCGGCCCTGGCCGCCGCCGCGTTCGCTCTCATCTTTGTGTACTGGAACCGAGAAGTTCTTCGCGTTGTGCGCAAAGGCTAAAGTCCACCTGCGCCTGCGGCCGACACGGCGGGAAGATTCAGGCCCGTTCACATAGACCTCGACAGGCGGGCAATCGCGGGGCAAGAAAGTGGATGATCCGGCGTAAGGGGTCAGCGAGCAGCGAGCAGCGAACAGCGAGCAGTAGGCAGTGAGTGTGAAGCAGGCGGCGAGGCGTATCACTTGTCACGTGTGGGTGTTGATTTTGGGCGGAGGCCGGGCTGCGCAGGTACATCGTATCCCCCCTGAAGCTCCAGGAGTGTATCGACGTGGACGGGGGGAAGCAAGAAGATAGCGAGGTCGCGGTGCGGCTCGATCTCGTGGAGGTTCTCGGCGGGTGATC